>OLQJ01000065.1_pt1 | contig 95679 bp, 90 predicted proteins | sample 1673231 | NCBI WGS metagenome assembly OLQJ01 (sample SAMEA3136769, study PRJEB25190) | human gut metagenome | biome: human gut; feature: human-associated habitat; material: faeces | place: Austria | collected 2013
GGTGCTTGGTTTTGGAAGTTCGCGAAGCCCACTTCCAAAACCAAGCACCCCGGCCCCGCCCTCGTCCGTAAACTCTTCCGCTGGGCGAGCGGGGCCGCGGGCAATCCGCTCCTATGTTTCCAAATGAATACGGCGTGAGCGGCTGCGACGGATTTTCCCCGCAAACACTCTAGTATGCTAAAGTACCCAGAAGACCGGCGGAGCTATGCCGGTCTTCTGTTCTATACGAAGCACAGCATGAGGAGGCTCACCAGATGACGGCCACACCGTGGGGATTCCGGGACATATTGCCCGAGGAGGCTCAGGCGCGCGAGGAGATTGCGCTGACGGTGAAGGGCTGCTTTAGGGAGCATCATTACCTTCCGGTCGAGACGCCGCTGCTCGAGGACAAGGGCTCGCTCGAGGAGGGCGGCCGCATTGCGGACACGCCGTTTAAGCTCTTTGATGACGACGGTCGCTTGCTGGTGGTTCGTCCCGATAACACGCTGCCGATTGTGCGCCTGGTTTCGACCCGCATGCGCGCGGCCGACCTGCCCCTGCGCCTGCGCTACGAGGCGCCGGTGGTCCGCGAGTGCCAACGCAATGCCGGTGGCTCGCGTCAGTTTACGCAGCTGGGTTTTGAGCTCATCGGTGCGGGCGATACCGCGGGCGATGTTGAGATTGTCTCGCTCGTTGCCGAGGCCGTACGCGAGCTGGCACTTCCCGATGTGCGCATTATCGCAGGTAGCGTGCGTCCGTTTAAGGAATTGCTCGCGGTATGCAAGGATCGTGAGCTAGCTGCCGAGGCCCTACGCTGCGTGCACGCCAACGACTTCGTGGACCTCGATGCCCGCGTGGCGGCAAGCGCCGAGTCCGATGCCGTCAAGGCCGCCATTAGCGAGCTGCCGCGTCTTCACGGCGGCGCCGAGGTGCTCGACCGCGTGGACGCGCTGCTGGAGGCTGCCGGTATCGCCGCGCCGCTCACGCGCGAGCTGCGTGCCCTGGTCGAGGGCCTGGCTCCCGAGGACGCCCAGGTGCTGTCCTTCGACTTCTCCATCATGAACTCTTTCGATTACTACACGGGTCTGGTCTTTAAGGCCTATGCCGGCGGCCTGCCCGATCCGGTGGGCTCGGGCGGTCGCTACGACTCCATCTTTACCGGCGCGTTCGGCGACGGCGTCGAGGTGCCGGCGGCGGGCTTCGCCTTTTCGCTCGAGCGTCTGGAGGCCGCGCGCACCTCGGCCGAGGACGCCGCTTCCGACGGCGATCACGCCGTGGGCCGTGGCGCCGAAGGTCCGCTGCGCATTGCCGTGCCCAAGGGCTCGCTTAAGGCCGACACGCTTGACGTGCTCGAGGCAGCGGGCTTAGACGTCTCTGAGCTGCGCGATCCCGGTCGTCACCTGATCGTGCGCGGTCGCGACACGCGTGCCGGTGAGGGCGCGGTCGGCGATATCGAGTTTGTCATTGTGCGCCCCAGCGACGCACCCGCCTTTGTGGGCTGCGGCGGCGCCGACTGCGGCATCTGCGGCTGGGACTCGCTTATCGAGGCCGACCTCAACCTGCTGCAGCTGGTCGACCTGGGCTACGGCCTGTGCACCTTCATTGAGGCGGAGCCCGCATGGCGCGCTGGCCAGGCCGAGCGCAACTACGCCCGCCGCGGGTCGCTTCGTGTGGCCACCAAGTACCCGCGCATTGCGAGCGCCTGGTATGCCGAGCGCGGCGTGAATGCCGACATCGTCTCGCTGCACGGCAATATCGAGCTGGGACCCATCGTCGGCATGACCGACCGCATCGTGGACATTACCGCCACGGGCGCCACCCTGCGCGACAACGACCTGGTCATCACCGGCCGCATCATGGACTGCACGGCCCGCTTCTTCGTCAACCCAGGTGCCGCGCGCCTGGATCCGCGCGTACGCAACTTGGCCGATCGCTTGGCAGCTGCTGTTAAGGACAAGCATTTTGAGCCCGTCGCGGGCTCGGCACAATAGCGCGAGCACGTACGGGCGCCCCAACGTCCGGGCTGCGGGCCGATTGGCGCCGCCGCCCGGCCTCTCGTTTTTCAAACGCAACCTCGACCGATAGGGGATACCGAAATGAAGACCATCAAGCTTGCTCCCGGTGAGCGCCTCGTTACCAACCAGCTCAACCGCAAGGGCGTGCTGCCGCAAAACATCGTCGACGCCGCCCGCGATATCGTGGCCAACGTGCGCGCCAACGGCGATGCCGCGGTGCGCGATTACTGCCAGCGTTTTGACGGTGTTGAGCTGCAGAGTTTTCGCCTACCGCAGGAGCAGATCGATGCTGCGCTCGAAGGCCTTGATCCTGCCTTTGTCGCCGCGCTCGAGAAGGCCGCACGCCAGATTCGCGAGTTCCACCAGCGTGAGGTCGAGCAGAGCTGGTTTACCACGCGCCCGGACGGCACGATGCTCGGCGTTAAGGTGACCCCGCTTGCTGCGGCCGGCATCTACGTGCCGGGCGGCCGTGCGCAGTATCCTTCCACCGTGCTCATGAACGCCATTCCCGCCAAGGTGGCCGGCGTCGAGCGCGTGGTCATGGTGACGCCGCCGCAAAAGGATGGCCTGATCAGCCCCTATACGCTCGCGGCAGCCAAGCTCGGCGGCGTGGACGAGATCTATATGGTGGGCGGCGCTCAGGCCGTGGCCGCGCTGGCGTACGGCACCGAGACCATTCCGCGCGTCGACAAAATCACCGGCCCGGGCAACGCCTTTGTTGCCGCCGCCAAGCAGATTGTCTCGGGCGACGTGGGAATCGACATGGTCGCCGGCCCCTCCGAGGTTTGCGTGCTGGCCGATGCTACGGCCAAGCCAATGGTGGTCGCTGCCGACCTGATGGCGCAGGCCGAGCACGATCCGCTGGCTGCCTGCTATCTTGTGACCTACGACGAGCAGTTTGCGCGCGAGGTCGAGGCCGGCATCGACATTCTGGTGGCGCAGTCCCCGCGTGCCGAGATCACGCGCGCCTCGCTCGACAACGAGGGCACCATCGTGGTGGCAGCCGATATGGCAGCTGCTGTCGAGGCGGTGAACACCGTGGCGCCTGAGCACCTTGAGCTGCACTGTAAGGATGCGATGGGCCTGCTCGGCGGCATCCGCAACGCCGGTGCCATCTTTGTGGGCGCTTGGAGCTCCGAGCCGCTCGGCGATTACGTTGCCGGCCCCAACCACACGCTGCCGACCGGCGGCACCGCCATGTTCTCCAACCCGCTTTCGGTGGAGGAGTTCGTCAAGCGCTCGAGCGTCATTTGCTATACGCCCGAGGGCCTGCTCTCCGACGCTCCCGCTACACAGCGTCTGGCCGAGGCCGAGGGCCTGTGGGCGCACGCGCTTTCTGTCGCTCTCCGTCGCCGCGTGTTGGAGCAGGGCGAGGATGCCGTGAGTGCCGAGTCTCTGGCCGCGGCCGACCTGACCAAGGTCGCCTGGCCGGGCGATACGACCGCGACGGTTGCTGAGGGCGTGGACCTGGCGGCGGCTGCGGGCGGTGCCGCTGGCGCGGTCCTCGAGGAGGCCTAATATGGCCGAGCTGACGCCCCGCATGAAGGAGCTCGTCCAGCCCTACTTGGCCGGCATTGAGCCCTACGATCCCAACTTTACGCCCACGCGCATCAACCTTTCGGCCAACGAGAACACCTATCCCGTGCCCGCTGGCGTGCGCGAGGCAATCGACGCGGCCCTGGTTGCCACGCCGCTCAATCGCTATCCCGATCCCATGTCGAACGACCTGCGCGACGAGCTTGCTGCCTGGCATGGCGTGACGCGCGAGAACATCTGCGTGGGCAACGGCGGCGACGAGCTGCTCTATAACTATCTGCTGGCGTTTGGCGGCGCGGGGCGGACCCTGCTCAACTGCCCGCCGTGCTTTAGCGAGTACGCGTTCTTTGCGTCGCTCTGCCAGACCGAGGTGCGCGACGTGTGGCGCGATCCGGCGACCTTTGAGCTCGACCAGGCAGCCGTGCTTGCCGCGGCGCCCGAGTGCAACCTCGCCATCGTGACCTCGCCCAACAATCCTACGGGTGATGTAGCTCCGCTCGATTTTGTCGCGGCGCTGTGCGATGCGTGCCCTGGCATGGTAATGGTCGACGAGGCCTACGTTGAGTTTGCCGACGATTCGTTTGGCGCGGCCACCACGGCGCAGGGGCTTATCGCCGAGCATCCCAACCTGGTGATTTTGCACACGCTGTCCAAGGCGTTTGGCGCTGCCGGTGCGCGTCTGGGTTATGTGATTGCCGCGCCGGAGGTCATCGACGTGTTCGCGGCGATTCGCCAGATCTATTCGGTCAACGTGCTGAGCCAGGCGGCAGCACTTGCCTGCGTGCGTGCTCGCGATGCCTATGCGCCCGTGGTGGCGCAGGTCGCATCCGAGCGCGAGCGCGAGCTGGCAGCTCTGCGCGCGATGGCTGCCGAGGGCTTGCCCGTGGAGGCGTGGCCGAGCGCGGCGAACTTTGTGCTCGTGCGTACGCCGCATGCCACGCGCGTGCGCGAGCGTCTGCGCGATGAGTATTCGATTTTGGTGCGCGACTTTAGCTATGCGCCGGGGCTTGCGGACTGCCTGCGCATTACCGTGGGTACCCCGCAGGAAAATGATGAGGTGCTGGCTGCGTTTGCCGCGCTAGTGAAGGAGGAGATGTAGATGGGCCGTTATGCCGAGGCAACCCGTAGGACGGGGGAGACCGATATTGTCGTCAAGCTCGACCTGGATGGAACCGGTACGTGCGATATCTCGACCGGCGTGCCGTTTTTCGACCACATGCTCAACGCCTTTGGCCGCCATGGCCTGTTTGATTTGACGGTACATGCGGTGGGCGACGTGGAAGTCGACGCGCACCACACCGTCGAGGATACGGGCATCGTGCTGGGCGAGGCGTTCTGCCAGGCGCTGGGCGACAAGGCGGGCATTACGCGCTTTGCCGACGCGGCGATCGCCATGGACGAGACGCTTGTGATGGCTGCCGTTGATATTTCGGGCCGCGGGCAGGCCTACTGCGAGCTGCCCGTGCCGACCGAGCGCGTGGGCACCTTTGATACCGAGCTGGCCGTCGAGTTCTTCTACGCCTTTGCGCGCGACGCCAAGCTCACACTGCACGTGCGCGAGCTGGCGGGCGGCAATTCGCACCACATTATCGAGGCTGCCTTTAAGGCTGTGGGCCGCACGATGCGCCGCGCCTGCGAGCTCGATCCCCGCGTGCAAGGCATCCCCAGCACCAAGGGCTCACTGTAACCGTCACAAGGGTAAAACCACCACAAAGGGGACAGGCACCTTCGTGGTGGTTTTGGACGATGAGATAAGGGAGGGTCGCGTGGGCGAACCGAAGATCGTGGTGGTCGACTACCACAAGGGCAACTTGTCGAGCGTCGTGCGCGGGCTTGCGCGCGCTGGTGCCGCTGCCTGCACGTCGGACGATCCGGAGCAGATCCGCAACGCCGACGGCCTGGTCATCCCGGGCGTGGGCGCGTTCTATGACGCGATCGCCTTTATGCGCCAGAGCGGCGAGGCGGACGCGGCGCTCGACGCCGTTGCCGCCGGAGCTCCGCTGCTCGGCATCTGCCTGGGCCTTCAGCTGTTTTTTGAGCGCGGCAACGAGGGCGTGCCAGCGGACGAGGGTGCGGACGCGGACGACAGCGCTTCCGAGCAGGCTGGTGGTCCCTGGGTCGATGGCCTGGGCATTATGCGCGGCTCGTGCACGCGCTTGGAGTCGAGCCGCCTGAAGGTGCCGCACGTGGGCTGGGACCAGGTGCACATGACGCCCGCCGGTGCGGCCGATCCGCTGCTTGCCGGTTTTGCCGAGGGCGCCAACATGTATTTCACCCACAGCTACGCGGTGGCCGACGACGCCGATGCCGCCGATGTGCTGGCGCGCACGCACTATACGCGGAGCTTCCCGTGCATCGTGCGCCATGGCAACGTGTGGGGCTGCCAGTTCCATCCCGAGAAATCCTCCGCGCTGGGCCAGCGCATCCTTAAGAACTTCGTTAACATCGTCGAGGAGGGTGGCCGATGATCCTATTTCCCGCAATCGATCTGATCGGCGGCAAGGTCGTGCGCCTGGAGCGCGGCGACCGCAGCCGCTGCAAGGTATATTCCGACGACCCCGTGGCCGTCGCTCGCTCGTTTGCCGAGCAGGGCGCGAGCTGGGTGCACGTCGTCGACCTGTCCGCTGCCTTTGGCGAGGACGAGAACACATGCGCTGCCAACTCGGCGGCGATTAAGGCCATCTGCGGCGTCGACGGTCTGTCCGTGGACGTGGGCGGCGGCGTTCGCTCGCTTGCACGCATCGATGAGCTGGCCGGCTATGGTGCTCGTCGCATCGCACTAGGCACGGTGCTCGTGACCGAGCCGGGATTTGCCGAGGTGGCGGCTTGCGGCTTTGGCGAGCTGCTGGTGGCAGATATCGCCGCGCGTGATGGTCAGGTCAAGGTGAACGGCTGGCGTGACGGCGCGGGTGTGGCACTCGACGATGCCGTGGCGCAGCTTTCCGAGTTGGGCTTTAAGCATCTGGTGTATACCGACATCGCGCGTGATGGTATGCAGACGGGCATTGATGTGGCGGCGTATCGCCACGTGGCCGAGGTCGCGGGCTTTCCCGTCGTGGCGTCGGGCGGTATCTCGACGCTCGACGATATCCGTGCACTGGCCGCGGTGGGCGAGGATGCCATCGAGGGCGCCATTACCGGTCGTGCGCTCTACGAGGGCAACTTTACGCTGGCCCAGGCGTTGGCCGCCGCCCGAGGGGAGGAGTAGCCCATGCTTACCAAGCGCGTGATTCCCTGTCTGGATGTTAAGGACGGCCGTGTGGTCAAGGGCGTCAACTTTGTGAGCCTGCGCGATGCGGGCGACCCGGTGGAGCTGGCCCGCGCCTACGACCGCGAGGGTGCGGACGAGGTCGTCTTCCTGGACATTACCGCCACGAGCGACAACCGTGCGACGACTATCGAGATGGCGGCGCACGCGGCCGAGGAGCTGGCCATTCCCTATACCGTGGGCGGCGGCTTTCGCGACCTGGCGGGTATGCGCACCATGGTTGCCGCCGGTGCCGACAAGGTGTCGCTTAACTCTGCCGCCGTGCGCGATCCGTCGTTGATCAGCCAAGCCGCCGCGGCCTTTGGCAGCCAGGCCGTGGTCGTGGCGATTGATGCCAAACGCGTCGGCTTGCCCGGCGCATCCGGTGCCGACAAGTGGGAGGTCTTCACGGCTGGCGGTCGCAACGCTACGGGTATCGACGCGGTGGCGTGGGCCGAGGAAGCGGCTCGTCGCGGCGCCGGTGAGATCTTGCTCACCAGCATGGATCGCGACGGCACCAAGGCTGGCTTCGACTTGGCACTCACTCGCGCCGTGGCGCGCGCGGTGCCGATTCCCGTCATCGCGAGCGGCGGCGTGGGCACGCTCGAGCATTTTGCCGAGGGCGTGATCGAGGGCGAGGCCGACGCCGTGCTGGCGGCCAGCGTCTTTCACTTTGGGACGTTCAGCATCCGTCAAGTGAAGGAGTATATGGCATCGCAGGGAATTCCCGTGAGATTGGATTTTTAAATGGAGCAAGTGACAACTGCGTCCGAGCTTAAATACGACGCCCGTGGGCTGATTCCTTGTGTGGTTCAGCAATTTGACACCGGTGAGGTGCTTATGGTTGCTTGGATGAACGAGGAATCGGTGGGGCTGACGCTCAAGACCGGGACCACGTGGTTTTGGAGTCGCAGCCGCCAGGAGCTCTGGAACAAGGGCGCGACGAGCGGCAATATGCAGGAGGTCAAGGAACTCTGGGCCGACTGCGATAGCGATACGCTGCTGGTCAAGGTCGACTCGCCGGGTCCGGCCTGCCATACCGGCAACCGTACCTGCTTCTTTAAGAAACTCGCCTAAGACGGGCGCCCTGTTGGGTGCTCGGTAAAACGGAAAGGATTGAACTATGGGTGTGCGCACCGCAAATGTTCAGGATGGAAATATCGGCGAGACGCTGACGGGGCTGGCCGAGGTGATTCACGGTCGTCGCGATGCGTCGCCACAGGAGAGCTACACCGCTCGTCTGTTGACCGACGTCGAGGACGAGCTGCTCAAGAAGCTTGCCGAGGAGGCGAGCGAGGTTATCATGGCCTGCAAGGATAACGATCACGACCACATCCGCTACGAGGCCGGCGACCTGGTCTACCATCTGCTCGTGACGCTCGAACGCTACGGTATCGCCCTCGACGAGCTGGCCGGCGAACTCAACGCTCGCCGCCACTAGTCATTGGGGACGTTCTTAAACGACTAGTCGTTTGGGACAGTCTTTGCCGGCGCTGCCAAATAACACGCCCAATTACTACGATGAAGCTGAACCTACTGACTAATCGGCGGTTTTGAGAAAATCGTCAACGCTTCTACCTGCGGTTTTATTTTCCACATTGAGTCGATGGTTGGAGGTTCGCGGTTCATCGTAGTAATTGGGCGTTTTTTTGGCGGGCGGTGTTGCACGGGTGTCGGTGGCGAGCGAAACGAACTGCTTTCCTCCGTCCCCAAGGGGCCATTTGTGAAGAGTGTCCCCAATGACTAGTCGTTTAAGAACGTCCCCAATGACTAGTCTTAGGCGAGGGGTGTGGGTTCCCATTCGCCGGTGGGGTGGGGGATATCGAAGGTTCGATAGCCGCAGTCGTAGGCGTGGGCCTGAGCCTCGCGGATGTTCCAGCAAATATCGCAGGCGCGGTGCGCGTCCGAGCCAAAGGTGATGGGTACCTCGGCGTGGGCGAAGCAACGCAACAGCCCCGTCGAGGGGTAATAGTCGTCGAGGCCCTTGCGCGGCGCGGCGGTCGAGACCTCAACGCGGCGACCCATATCGTGGGCGCATTCGGCCATCTGCTCCCAAAACGGCGCGGGGTCAAAATCGGGCGCGAAGCCTTCCTTCGAAAAGCGCATGACCAGGTCGGGGTGGGCCATTACATCAAAGTTGAGTGAGCTTTCGCAGGCACGGCACCAGTCGTCGACGTAGCGCTCCCACACGCCGCGCACGCCTAAGTTTTCCCAAACGTGCAGGTTGGTGTCGTCGTCGATCCAACCGCAAAGGGAATCGGGCGTATCGGGGCGAGCGACGTTTTCCGTTCCCTCCGTGCCCGCAGCGCCTGCCGCAATATCGCCGGGGTTGCCAATCCAATGCACGCTGCCCAGACGTACGACGGCGCCTTGGGACCAGCGCTCAACCAAAGGCTCGCAGCCCTCGTACCAATCGCATTCAAAGCCATAGATAAAGGTGAGCTCCGGCGCAATCTGCGCGGCGAGTTTGCGGGCGTCCTCAAAGGCCAGACGATGTGCCGGCAAGTCGCCCTCGACAACCTGCACTTCGCAGCTGGCGTCCATGCTGGCGGGCAGGGTGAGATGGTCGGTCGAGACCATGACGCGGCAGCCGGCGGCGGCAGCGGCGCGGACGTTGTCCTCAAATGAGGCATGGCCGTCCGAAAACGAGGTGTGGGTATGGCAATCGACCAGCGGGCAAGCGGGCATGGCGGCTCCTTTGCATTTGGCGAATCCGCTCCATTGTAATAGCGCAGCTTTCAACACGCCGGGCACGCCGGAGCTCGAAATCGATCGGAAAGGCTGCACGGTGCGCGGTGCGACCTGGCTTGCTCTCAAATCATGTACGTCAGCCTCCAAAACCGACAATAAATGACATGTTTGGAGGCTGACGTACATGTTTGGATAGGGGCGAGGGCGGCGACGGACGAAAGTCACGCCTGTGCCACGTCCGATGTGCTAGCGTTTGGATGAACAAAACGAGCCCGTGCGGAAAGGATCCGGACCGTATGCAACGTGGAAGTACATCTCCGCTGTCCCGCGAGACCGATGCGCCCGAGACCATCGTCAAGCTGGAATGCGACATCGACGACGCGTCGCCCGAGGTACTCGCCTATGCCGCCGACCGCCTGCGCGAGGCCGGTGCGCGCGAGGTGCATTGGCTGCCCCTCTATTGCAAGAAAGGCCGCCCCGGATGGCAGTTGCAGGTGATCTGCTCGCACGAGGACATCGAGCGCCTGCAGACGATTATCTTTTTGGAAACCACGACCAACGGTATTCGCCGCCAGATTATGGAGCGCGTTTGCCTACCACGCCGCTTTGAGCAAGTGACGACGCCTTGGGGCGAGGTATCCGTTAAGGTGGCGACTCTGCCCGACAGCAGCGAGCGCGCGGCTCCCGAGTACGAGGATTGCGCCCGTCTTGCCCGTGAGCACAACGTGCCGCTCCAACGCGTGATGCAGGCGGCTCAGAGCGCGGCACTGCGATTTGAGTAACGCGGCCGGTGGCACACCACGCCCAGCCCCATCAACCCCACCCGAAAGGACCACCCATGAAATACCTTATCGCCTCCGACATCCACGGCTCGGCATATTGGACCGAGCGCCTCTGCGCCGCCATCGAGTCCGAGCAGCCCGACCGCATCGTGCTGCTGGGCGACCTGCTCTACCATGGCCCGCGCAACGACCTGCCGCGCGACTACGCCCCCAAGCGTGTGATTCCGCTGCTCAACGCCCTGGCCGACCGCATCATCGCGGTGCGCGGCAACTGCGACGCCGAGGTCGACCAGATGGTGCTCGACTTCCCCGTCATGGCCGACTACGCCACGCTGTTCGACGAGACCGGTCGTGAACTGTTCCTGACGCACGGCCACGTCTTTGGCGCCGGCATGCACAACAGCGTCGACCACGCGCCCGCGCTGCCCGAGGGCTCCGCGCTCGTCTACGGCCACACGCACATCAAGGTTAACGAGGAAAGCGCCGCGCACCCGGGCCTGTGGCTCTTCAACCCCGGCAGCGTGAGCATCCCCAAGGACGGCTCGCACAGCTACGGCATCTACGAGGGTGGTGCGTTCCGTCACGTGATCCTGGAGGAGGACTAACCATGGCGCAGCACATGGCTCAGCAAAATGCCGAGGGCTCGCGCGACCTGTCCACGCTGGTCGACGCGTCGGCCGAGCTGCAGCATCTGGTGCAGACCATCTGGCGCCTGCGTCAGCCCGACGGCTGCCCGTGGGACCGCGAGCAGACGCATCAGAGCATCGGCAAGAACATGATCGAGGAAGCCTACGAGGCGCTCGATTGCATCGAGGCGGACGACGCAGCGCATCTGCGTGAGGAGTTGGGCGACGTGCTCATGCAGGTAGTGCTGCATGCGCAGATTGCGGCGGACGCCGGTGAGTTTACGCTGGCCGATGTGGCACGCGATATCGACGCCAAGCTCATCCGCCGCCACCCGCACGTGTTTGGCGATGCGGACGCCGATAACCCCGACGAGGTGCTCAAGATCTGGGACGAGGTCAAGCTTGCCGAGAAGGCCGCCAAGGACAAGGCCGTGGCGGCGGGCGAGGCTGCGCCCGAGGGCCTGCTCGACGGGGTGCCCACGCATCTGCCGGCGCTGATGCAGGCCCAGAAGGTGTCGCGCAAGGCAGCGGCCGTGGGCTTTGAGTGGGAGACGGTCCAGGACGTGTGGGACGAGGTCGCCGAGGAGCGTGCCGAGTTTGAGGCCGAGGCCCCCGGAACGCCCGAGCGCGAAATGGAGTTTGGCGACCTGCTCTTTGCCCTGGTCAACGTTGCGCGCAAAGAGGGAATCGACGCCGAGAGCGCCCTGCGCGCGAGCACGGCCAAGTTCCGCCGCCGCTGGGCCGCAATGGAGCAGATGGCGGCCAACGCTCATGTGGATCTGGCTGAGCTTTCGACCCATGGCCTCAACGACCTGTGGGATGCCGCAAAGGCGGAGGAGTAAGACTGCGGGAACGACGGGCTGACACGCCTCATCGTTCCCGCTAAATTTTTCGAAAAACAAGTGTATCCATCGGCTAACTTAGGGCATAATGCAAAAAGTGCGACAAGGCTAACTTACGGAGGCGCACCGATGGCGCACAGTCGGCCAGTCGCTTGCATCAACTACGTTTCCAAGTGAGAGGGAGACAACATGAGTGACATTTTGGACGTCTACGGTCGTGAGGTGCTCGACAGCCGCGGCAATCCCACCGTCGAGGTCGAGGTCGTGCTCGAGGACGGCAGCTTCGGTCGCGCGATGGTGCCTTCGGGCGCTTCGACCGGCGCCTTTGAGGCATGCGAGTTGCGCGACGGCGACAAGGGTCGCTACCTGGGCAAGGGCGTCTCGCAGGCCGTCGAGCACGTCAACAACGAGTGCGCCGATGCCGTCGTGGGCCTCGATGCCTTCGACCAGCGCGCTGTCGATGCCGCGCTGATCGCCGCGGACGGTACCCCCAACAAGACCAAGCTCGGTGCCAACGCCATCCTGGGCGTGTCGCTGGCCGTCGCCCGCGCCGCGGCAGAGTCGGCGGGCCTGTCGCTGTACCAGTACCTGGGCGGCGTCAACGCTCATCTGCTGCCCACGCCCATGATGAACATCCTCAACGGTGGCGTGCATGCCGACAACAACGTTGACTTCCAGGAGTTCATGATCATGCCTGTGGGTGCTCCGAGCTTTGCCGAGGGCCTGCGCTGGTGCGCCGAGGTCTATCACACCCTCAAGGGCGTGCTGCACGAGGCCGGCCTTGGCGGCGGCGTGGGCGACGAGGGCGGTTTCGCGCCCAACCTCAAAACCAATGCCGAACCGTTCGAGTACATTACCAAGGCCGTCGAGAAGGCTGGCTTTAAGCCCGGCGTCGACTTCATGTACGCCATGGACCCGGCGTCCACCGAGTTCTACAACGCCGAGACCGGTATGTACGAGCTCAAGGGCGAGGGCGTGGAGTACACGAGCGCCCAGATGGTCGATTACTGGGAGAAGCTTGTCGACACCTATCCCATCATCTCCATCGAGGACGGCATGGCCGAGGAGGACTGGGACGGCTGGGTTGAGCTCACCCGTCGCATTGGCAACAAGGTGCAGCTGGTGGGCGACGACCTGTTCGTCACCAACACCGAGCGCCTCAAGAAGGGCATCGAGCTAGGCGCCGCCAACGCGATCCTGGTCAAGGTCAACCAGATCGGTACGCTCACCGAGTCGCTCGAGGCTATCGAGACTGCCAAGGAGGCCGGCTACGCCTGCATCGTGAGCCACCGTTCCGGCGAGACCGAGGATTCCACGATCGCCGACCTGGTCGTGGGCGTCAATGCCGGCCAGATCAAGTCGGGCGCCCCGTGCCGCAGCGACCGTATTGCCAAGTACAACCAGCTCATCCGCATCGAGGACGAGCTCGAGGGCAGCGCGCGCTACGCCGGCAAGTCTGCGTTCTACAACATCCGCTAGGCAGCGGCGTGTGCGGCGGCGGGGCTGACTCGGATTCGCCTCGCTTCCGCCGGGCACTGTTGAGCACCATTGGGCGCTGGGCCATATGGCTCAGCGCCTTTTTTATGTCGAGCAAAGGCTGGCGAAGGCGGTGCAGGCGCTCGTGCTATAACTAAAGGACTTAGCGCAAACAAACCTCAACCGCACAAGGCGCACATGGATCAGATTTACGACAACAGGTACTATTCCGCCGGTTCGCGTGAGCCGTCACCTCGCCGTGCGCGCACGGTGCAGCTCGGCGGGTCCGATTACGCCGGTGCCGACCGCTCCACGCAGCGTCCGCCGAGTGCCTCACGCTCCCATGCTCAAATGAATACGTCGACGGACCGCCCGCCACGTTCGGCGCGCCCGACGCATGCTCAGCGCCCCTCGGCTCAAACGCACGAAAAGTCGACCAGGCCCTCGAACCGTCTTTCGGGCTCGGACTTCATGCACTACGCCAACGACAACGCAGTGGTCAAGGCAATTTACGACTTTACCCACGGTCCTCAGCGAGGGCTATTCATCGGCATTGTCGTTGCCCTGGTGCTCGTGAGCCTGTATTTCCCCGTGCGCGATCTGTACGTGGCAAAGCGTTCGAGCGATATCTTGGCCAAGCAGGTCGAGATTCGTCAGCAATACAATGATGAGCTGCAAAAAAGCGTCGACAAGCTGCTCTCAGAGGAGGGTATCAAGGACGCGGCATCCGAGGACCTGGGCCTGGTGATGCCCGGCGAGACCAAGATTGACGTGCTGGGCTTGGATGACGATTCGGACTCGTCGTCGAGCAAGAAGTCGTCGAACGCCAAGAAGGCCAGCGAAGTTGCCAAGGAAATCGAAGAAGTTGGTAAGGACGCGCCGTGGTACATCCAGGCGCTCGACATGCTGTTTGGGTTTAACGGTGTCGAGGGCCAGACGGTCGTGTCCAACGGCAAATAGCGCCCGGAGGGGAGCCCGCAATGACAAATTGCAAACGCTATAAGGTGGCGGCGATCGACCTGGGAACGGTGTCGTCGCGACTGGTGTTGGCCCAGGTCGAGGGCGGGGCGATCGTGGAATCGTCCAAGCATACCGAGATTACCGATCTGGGCGAGGGCGTTGACGCGACAGGTCGCTTTTGCGAGGCGGCCGTTGAGCGTGTGCTCGCTGCGTGCCGGATGTTTGTGGACGAGGCGCATGCCTTTGGGGCCGTGTGCATCTGCACCACGTGCACGAGCGCCGCGCGCGATGCGTCCAATGCCGCCCTGCTGCTGGACGGCCTGCGCGAGCTGGGGCTCGAACCGCAGGTGATTCCGGGCGAGGTCGAGGCACGCCTGACGTTTTTTGGCGTGGCGCACGACTTTGCCGGCGAGCGCATTATTGTCGCGGATTCGGGCGGCGGGTCCACGGAACTCGCGACGGGTGTGTACGCACCGGAGCGTGGGGTCTTCGCGCTGGAGGGTACGCGTTCGCTGGACATTGGCTGCCGCCGTGTGACGGAGCGCTTCTTCTCGGTGCTGCCGCCTGCGGACGGCGAGCTTGCTGCCGCTGCCAACTGGGCGGGCGAGCAGTTTGCGGGCTACTTTGAGAGTCTGCCTGTCGACTTTGAGCGCGCCGAACGCTTGGTCGCAGTGGGCGGCACGGTGACTACGCTGGTGGCTCTGGTCCACGAGCTGGAGCCGTATGATTCGAGCTTCGTGCACCTGCGCGAGCTTTCGATGGAACAGATTTCGATCGCTATCGAGCGCATGTCTGCGCTGGATGTTGCAGGCATTGCCTCGTTGCCAGGCGTGCAGCCCAAACGCGCGGGCGTTATCTTGGCCGGTGCCGTGGTAATCCGCGAGCTCATGCGAGCCGGCGGCTACAAGACGCTCACTGTAAGCGAGAACAGCTTACTCGCCGGCATGGCCGCCACCATCAACGAGACTCTCGACGGTGCAACCTCCACCATCGCCTGGACCCCGAGTCTGAGCGCTCTTTAACCGTCTCCCTCTGAGTTGCGGTGAAATAGTTCCTAAATGGGCCGGTAAACGGCCAAAACAGGAACTATTCCACCGCAACTTAAAGTCCCATCGGCATCCAAAAGAAACGAGCCCGCATCCCTGGGGAACACGGGCTCGTAAACAATACATGGTAGGGGCGGTGGGACTCGAACCCACAATCCTTGCGGCGAGAGATTTTAAGTCTCCTGCGTATGCCAATTCCGCCACGCCCCCGTGAGACTAGAAGTCTAGCACAAGCCGTCCGTTACGCGTTGACGGCCATCGAGTGTTGGCCCGACTTCTCCAGGAACTCCTGGAACTTGGCTTCGTCGCCCTTGTTCTTGTACTGCAGGGCCAGCAGGTACTCCAAGCGGCAGCTCTTGACCTTGTCGTCACCGGCCTCCTTGAGCATGCGCTCCAGCTCGGGAATGTCGTTGTGGCGCTTCAAGATCATCGTGTCGTACATCAGCTGGCATTCGTGTGCGACTGCCTCGGCCTGACCGCCCTCAAAGCCCTTGATCTCGTGCAGGAGCTCCTTGGATTTTTTGCGGTCCTCCTGGCCAACGTAGTAGTTAAAGGCCTTAATCACCAGGTCGACGCGCTGCATCTTGGGCAGATTGAGTCCCAGCAGCAAATCGAACATCTCGTCGGCGCGCTTGTGGTCCTCGCGCAGCAGATAGGAGTTCAGGCGCAGGTAGTCGCGGTTATAGCGCGGGTACAGCATGCTGGTGAGTTTGCCATCGAGCAAGCGATCGAACTCGTCCCACTGCTTGGCAGCCATAAGCTGCTGCAGGCGCTTAAACGTGGTGCGTTTTTTGACGCTAAAGAACACCGACACGGCGATACAGATGATGACGACGGCGGTCCAGAGGGTGCGGGAATCGGGCATATTGGGGTCCTTAGTCGCTCATAAAGCGAGCGGTATGACAACACGTACTAGATGTATTATACGCAGCGCGCAAGCAAACTGGCATAAAAGCTCATCGAGGCTGAGTGCCATCGCTCGCTGCGGTACACTTACCTAAAGTAAACCACGAAGGGAGACATTACCTATGAAGAAGATCGTTTTGGCTTGCGGTGCTGGCGCTGCTACTTCCACGCTCGTTGCCCAGAAGGTCGCTACCCTGCTCGACGCCAACGGTTACGCCGACAAGTACGAGATCGTGCAGTGCGCCATCTCCGAGGCCAAGGACGTTTGCGACGAGGGCGCCGACCTGCTGATCGCCACCACCGTTGCCCCCGAGGGCCTCACCTGCCCGTACGTGAGCGGCGTGCCCTTCATGACCGGCATGAACCGCGTCGCCGCCGAGAAGGCCGTCCTCGACGTCATGGCTCAGTAGGCGCTGACTGTATGAGTGAGCAGAACGCCAACCCGGTAGAGCTCTTTGGCATGCGCGTCGCTCACGTGGGCATCAACGCCACCGACCCGGCCGATGCCCTGGAGATCGCGGAGCTGTTCTCGACGATGATGGGCCTGCCCGTTATCGAGACCCCGGTTTCGTACTTTAACGATTCGCTGGTCGAGATCATGAAGCAGAACGGTCGTGGCACCAAGGGCCACATTGGCTTTGCCGTCAACGACATCGATGCGGCCGAGAAGTGGTTTGCCGAGCGCGGGCTCGAGGTCAACGAGGAGTCGCGCGTGCTGCTGCCCGACGGCGGCACCAAGCTCGTGTACTTTAAGCGCGAGTTCGCCGGCTTCGCCGTGCATTTGTGCCGCGAGTAGCGCACAAGCTGCCATAGCTAACAAAAAAGGGATAGGGCCGCATGGCCTTATCCCTTTATTTATGCCGAGGGGTCGACTTTTGCAACGGTCAAAAAACCGAAGTCTAATACTTTTCCGAGAAGTGAACGAGACAAATCGGACCCCCGAAGCATTGACACTTTAAGGGCATCGTTTCCTGCGGTTTCGATACTAGAATCCTGCGATTTTGCCGACGAAAAATGTGGATGCTTCAGGGGCCCAAAAACAGACGTTCACTTCGCGGAAAAGTATTAGACCTCGATTCACGAGGGGGCTTCCTACCGCGGCAGGCGAATCGTAAAGCGGCTGCCGACGCCCTCGACCGAGGTCACGCCGATGACGCCGCCGTGGCTATCGACGATCCACTTGGCGATGGCGAGCCCCAGGCCCGAGCCCTGCGCGCCGGCATTGCGTGCGTTGTCGGCACGGTAGAACCGCTCGAACGCGTGAGCTGCGGATTCCTGGTTCATGCCGATGCCCTCGTCTTCAACGGCTATGTCGACCGTGCCCGTGCCCGCATCGGGTGTTATGCCAAATGTGACGGTCGTTCCCGCGTCCGAATACTTGGCGGCATTTTGCACGATCACGCGCAGAGCCTGCTTCACGAGCGCGACATCGACGGACGCGTCGCAGCGCGGGTCGCTGGCAAACGCAGCGTCAAAAGCCAGCCGATATGTGTGCCCGGCATCGATCATCTGCGATTCTTCGCAAACCTCGCCGACCAGTGCAGCCAGGTTGGTATTAACGCGCCGCAGCACGGTGCGGCCGGCATCTCCGCGTGCCAAAAACAGCAGTTGTTCCACGAGCTCCTGCATGTGCTCGCTTTCGGCCTTGAGCGAGGCGATGGACTCTGCCAACACGGCCGGGTCGTTTTTGCCCCAGCGGTCGAGCATGTTTACGTAGCCCTGAATCACCGCGATGGGCGTGCGCAGCTCGTGGCTCGCGTCGTTGACAAAGCGCATCTGCTGCAGCTTTGCCTCTTGCATCTGGCGCAGCAGGCGGTTGAGCGCGACCTCGATACTCGCCAGATCGGCGTCGCCAGTGGTGACGCTCGGCGAATCGACGCTTGCTCGCTCGATGGCCTGCTCCAGCGTTTCCATCTTGCCGCCGGAGAGCTGCATACGGCCGAGCTCGTCCACGCGCAGGGCCAGGTCGTTGAGCGGTGCCATGGTGCGGCGTACGCGTCGGGCGCCGCCGAGCATGTTGAGCACGCTGATGACCTGCCAACCTACAACGACAAGGTAGAGAGGCCATAGCGTGACGAGGTCCTGCGCGAGGGGGAAGGTCTTGGTGGTGCGCGCAAGCTCGACGGTATAGGCGAGTGTTGCCAGGTCCCAGCCACGTGCAGGCGTCAGCGACATGCCGCGAACGGCGGCGCCGGGGATCCATCCTGCGGTAAACGCGTCGTCGGGCAACGCCTGGTTGTAGCCATAGACGAGAATCGCCGCTGCAATCACTACCAGCAGCAGATCGAGCCAGACGTAGCTCATCAGGCGGCGCCACATATAGCTCCAGTTGATGGCACGGGCGATGGATGTGACGCGCTTGGTCTCGGCGTTACGCGCGGCAGACATAGCCCACCCCGCGCACGGTCTGGATGATGCGAGCGCCGCCGGCGTCCTCGATTTTGGCGCGCAAGTGCGCGATGTGTACGTCGACGTTGTTGGTGTCGCCCACGTATTCGTAGCCCAGCGCCTCGTGCGCGATGCGCTCGCGCGTGAGCACGGTTTCGGCATGCGCCATAAGCAGGGCGAGAACGTCGAACTCGCGGGCAGTCAGCACGATGGGCGAGCCGCCGACCGTGACTTCGCGGCGGTCGGGATCGAGTGCGACCGAGCCCACGGCGAGCGTGGCGGGGGAGGGCACGGCAGAGGTCTTGGCCGAGTCGCCAGTCGGGGGTATCGCAGCGGCGTTCCCGACTGCGCCGCCCGCTATACCCGCCCTGGCCCCAACGCCGCCAACGCCCGAAGCCGTCCGCACGGCCTCCGAGCGCTTCAGCGCCACGCGGATCCGTGCGAACAGCTCCTCGATCGCAAATGGCTTGGTCAGGTAATCGTCAGCACCGGCGTCGAGCCCGGCCACCTTGTCCATCACGGCATCGCGCGCGGTGACCATGATCACCGGCACATCCTTGTGCTTGCGGACGCGCCGCAGCACCTCCATGCCGTTGAGCTGCGGCAACAGTACATCGAGCAGAATCAGATCGTAGTCGCGTTCCAGCGCCAGGTCAACGGCGGTGCGGCCGTCGGCGGCGTGCTCCACCTGGTAGCCCTCGTGCTCCAGCTCGAGTGTCACAAAGCGGGCGATTTTCTCTTCGTCCTCTACGATCAGGATCCGTGCCATGCGTGCCCCCGTCTGCGATTACTTGTCGTCGTTCAGATTTTGCTTGATGCCGTCCGCGGCATCGGCGGCGTGATCCATCAGGTTGTTGATGCTGCCGGGCACGTCGCCGTCGCTATCGATGCGGTAGCGCATACCAAAGAACAGGCCAAGCAGCATCAGCCATATCGTGGCGCCCCAGGCAAACAGCGCGACGATGGGGATCAGGATGGGGATGTTGAGGATGATCGCATCGCGGCGCGTGGCGATAAACTTGGTGTCCAGGCTCAGACGGAAGAGCTTTTTGAGGTACTCCCACACGCTGTCCATCTTCTTGGAGAAGTCGGTCTTTTCGCTCGACTTCTCGTAGGCGGCCTGCGCGGCGACCATCTCGGCAGAGGGCTCATCGACCGGCGCGGACTCGGTGGCGGCATGCGCCGATGTGGTCTGGGTCTTGCCCTGCGACTCGAGCCAAATGATGGCATCAAGGACGTTGCCGCCGGCGGCGTCGAGCGCTGCCTTGGCATCGGTGTAGCTCACGTTGCACTTGGTGCGGATGGTTTCAACTTTTTCGAGGTCGTCCATGACCTGTCCTTTCGTTCGATGGGCGCGACGCCGGGCGATCTGCCCGGGCGCGAGCGTTGCGTTCGGCGGCCTGCGTTGCGCGGCGCCGCCCCGCCCTTGGTCGAACTCTATAGTGCAGGTTATAGATTAAGCGATTCTTGAGCCAAGATTAATGTTGGATGAGTTTTTGGGTGGCGGTGGGGAAGGGCAGAAAAGGCAGGTTTTGCGGGGCGTGAAGGAGGGGCGGTCTGATCTTTGGGACAGCTGATAGCGAGGTCTAATACTTTTCCGAGATGTGAACGAGTGAAAACGGACCCCGAAGCATCGACTCTTTAGAGGTGCCGCTTCCTGCGGTTTTAATGCCGAAATCCTGCGATTTTGCCGCCGAAAGGTGCGGATGTTTCAGGGGTCCAAAAACAGCCGTTCACTTCGCGGAAAAGTATTAGACCTCAATAGCGGGGGATGGGGTGCCGGTAGCAAAGCGGCGTCAAGGGTTGGTCGTGCAGGCGGTTTCTCCATTGATGTCCGCACGACATGTGACACTTTCCCTGCCGCCCTGCTCTGCCGCGGCGGCATGCATCTGAACGACGGTCCTCTAAGGAGTTCGATATCGATGAGTGACAACACCAAACATCTCGCAAAGAAGTGCGTCAAGGACGCGGGGCCGTGCCTCGTGCTGTGCCTTGCCGGCGCAGCGGTCGCGCTGCTGGCTGTTCTGGGGCCGTTCGACATGCTTCGAAGCGCCAGCTCTCTGCACGTTTGCATGGCCCTTGCCGGCGCCATGATGACCGGTGGCGTGCTCGATCTGGTTTTTTGGGTACTCGACCCGTTTGGATGGAAGAACGAGGGGTAAGCCCTAAGGGATGGAAGGGCTGGAACGGTTGGCTTAGTGATCGTGCAGAATGTGGCTAGCGACTTACAGCGAAGTGGTGATCCGATGACGGTCTATGTGACGGGCGATATTCACGGCGGCCTCGACATGCAAAAGCTGCGCGATTGGGAGCTTGGGGATAGCCTGACGAGCGACGATTATCTGATTGTCGCGGGCGACTTTGGCTTTCCGTGGGATTTTTCTGCCGAGGAATGCGCCGATATCGCTTGGCTGGAATCGCGTCCCTATACCGTGCTGTTCGTCGACGGCAATCACGAGCGTTTCGATCACTGGGCGGAGCGTCCTATGGAGTTGTGGCACGGTGGGCTGACGCAGCGCCTGTCGGATACCTCGCCCATACGGCGCCTGACGCGCGGCGAGGTTTTTGAGCTCGACGGCTCAACGATCTTTACCATGGGCGGCGCCACGAGCGTGGACAAGGAATACCGCATTCCCTATTCCAGCTGGTGGCCGCAGGAGCTGCCGGACGAGCGCAACTTTGAGGAGGCGCGGGCAAAGCTCGACAGCGTGGGCTGGAAGGTCGACTACGTGATCACCCACACCTGCTCCACGCGCATGCTTTCGCCCACGCTTTATCCAGCACCCGGCTGGAATTACCCCGCCGTTGATCGGCTTACGGCATTTTTCGATGAGCTGGAAGACTGCTTGGATTACAAGCGCTGGTACTACGGGCATTTTCATCGGGATGCCAACCCTGCCGAACGCCACACCGTGCTCTACGACTGCATCGTTCGCCTGGGTGACGAACTCCAGCCCTGGGACGTTGTGTAGGGGTGGGGTGGCTGGCTACTCGGCCGTTACAGTGATGTTCTCGCGGTGCACACGGATAACATCCCAGCTAAAGTGCTCGACCAACTGCTCGGCGGTACGCGGCGTGGTGTCCGGCGCGATGCCCGTTTGCCCGGCGAGCCAGCCCAGCAGTGCCTCGGGCGTGCCAAAGCGGGCGCGTAGTTCGCCCAGGTCCAGATCGCGGTCGCGCTTGGAAAGGCGGCGGCCGTCCGGCGACATGAGCAGCGGAATGTGCGCGTAGTGCGGCGTGGGAAGTCCCAGCAGATGCTGCAGGTAGATTTGGCGCGGCGTGGAGCCCAGCAGGTCGCATCCGCGCACGACCTCGGTGACGCCCATGGCGGCGTCATCGACCACCACGGCTAGCTGATAGGCAAACACGCCGTCGCTGCGGCGCACCAAAAAGTCGCCGCATTCGGTGGCGAGCGCTTCGCCTTGGGCGCCGTACGTGCGGTCCACGAATTCGATCACGTCGTCCGCGAGGTCATCGACGGCGGGCACGCGCAAACGCGTGGCCGGAGCGCGCAGGGCACTGCGGCGGGCGACCTCTTCGGCCGAAAGGCCTCGGCAGGCACCGCGATAGATGGGCGTGCCGTCGCTGGCGTGCGGTGCGCTCGCGGCGTGGAGCTCGGCGCGCGTGCAAAAGCAGGGGTAGGTGAGGCCAGCGTCTTGCAGCTGGTGCAGGGCGTCCTCGTACAAGTCCAGGCGATCGTGCTGGTAGTAGGGGCCTTCGTCCCACTCAAGCCCCAGCCAGGCCAGGTCGTCAATCAGTTGAGCGGCAAGTTCCGGACGCTTGCAGCGATCGTCCAGGTCTTCGATGCGCAACACAATGCTGCCGCCCTGGCTGCGGGCCGAAAGCCACGCACACATGCAGCTGAACACGTTGCCCAAGTGCATGCGGCCCGAGGGCGACGGGGCAAAGCGGCCCACAACGGGCGCGGGGGCAGAGGCGGGCGGCGTCGTTGGCGCGTCCGCGGCGGGCGTTGCTATGTTGCGTGCTTTGATATCCATGCGGACGAGTATAGCGCGGGGCGCGGTGGGGAGACGTCACTGTGGTCCGCAAGTTGTCGAAGCCCCGCATTGCGTATGGCGGGCCGCAGACTCGGCGCTTTGATTCCTGTCCATCAATTCGGCACCTTAGACGACAGAAACCCCGGCAGCTCTTCGCAACTGCCGGGGTTTCCGCGGAAAAAGGGGGACATGATCCTCGAGCGAACGGCAAAGGGGCAAACCGTTTTCGCTCAACTGTTTTATGCCCCTTGCCCGCGGGCTCAATCAGAGCGCGTCGCAGCAACACAAAGCCACTACACCTGTGACGGAGCTGTGAAATGGTATCTATCGTTGGCGCAGGCCGTGCCAAAGAGTGTCCCTAACGGCTAGTCATTTAAGAACGTCCCCAATGACTAGCTGCTGGCGGCGGGCGTAACTTTCATCCCGTTTGGCGCTCCGGTCGCCTAGATATTCGTCATGTGCGCCCGTAAACGTGGGACAATGACGCTGTTGGTATCACAGACAAAGGATGTGCCTATGAACGCCCCCGTTGCCAAGACCTGTCGGCAGCGCCGCCTATTCGCGCGATTCGCTTCCGTCTGCGCACTCGTCGCGCTTGCGTTGTTGCTGCTGCCTGCCGCCGCACACGCCGACGGCTACTCCATGAGCCAAACCTACATCGGCGCCACGGTTGAGGCCGATGGGTCGTTGACCGTTGTCGAGGGGCGCCAGTTTGATTTCGACGACGACATCAACGGCGTGTTTTGGGAGATCAATACGGGCACCAACCAGCAGGGCGGCACGGCCACCGTCGACGTGCTGAGTGTCGAGGAAGAGGGCACCGCGTTTAACAAAGTCGATAGCGCGAACAAGGGCGACTCTGGCGTCTACACGGTCGAGCAGACCGGTGACGGCGTAAGGATTAAGGTTTTCAGCCCCCACGAGAGCGGCGACAGCGCGATCTATTACGTGAGCTACACCATGACCGGTGCGGTCATGAACTGGGCCGATACCGCCGAGCTCTACTGGAAGTTCGTGGGTGACGGCTGGTCCGCGGATTCCGATGACGTCGAGATGGAAGTGTACTTCGCAAATGCTGCTGCCGGGACGGCGGCCGTCAAGGGCGATAACTTCCGCGCATGGGGCCACGGCCCGCTGACGGGCGACGTGTCGCTCGATGCGGACGAACCCATGGTCACCTATACCATTCCCTGCGTGCATCAGGGCGAATTCGCCGAGGCGCGCATCGCCTTCCCCAGCGACTGGGTGCCATGGCTTTCCGCTTCGAGCGAGGAGCGCATGCCGACAATTCTGAGCGAGGAGAAGGCGTGGGCCGACGAGGCCAACGCCCGCCGCGCCCGCGCGCGCATGATTGCCAATGCACTTGCCGCGCTAAGTGTTGTCGCGGCGGTGGCCTTTACCGGCACAATCGTTGCGCTCAAGCTGCGCCGCCGCAAGCCCAAGCCGCTTTTCCAGGACGAATATTTCCGCGATGTGCCTTCGGCCGACCATCCCGCCGTGCTTTCGGCCCTTATGAGCTGGAACGAGGTGCCCGATCAGGCATATATCGCCACGCTCATGAAGCTCACTGACGACCGTGTGATCAAGCTGGAGCAGGCGACCGTGACCAAGGCCAAGAAGGGCCTGTTGGGGCGTGAAAAAGAAGAGCAGACGTATCGCGTGACGGTGAGTGATGCGGGCTGGAAGTCGGCCAAGGACATTGACCGCATGGTGCTCAAGGTCTTCTTTGCCGGTGCTAAGCCCGACGAGAACGGCGACCGCTCGCGCACGTTCGACGAGCTGCAGCACTACGTCAAGCAGCACGCTACGCCCGTGGGCGACAAGCTCGAGGACTATCAGAACACCGTTAAGGGCAAGCTAGCCGATAGCGAGTACGTTGCCTCGGACGGCATTGTCGCAATGGTGCTTTGCCTGGTTCTTGGTATTCTGATCGCCTGTGTTCCCGCGGGATCCATCTTCTTTACCGACGGCGCACAGGTGAACATTATCGCCGCGCTTATCTCGGTGCCGATTGTGCTGGTGGGTATTGGCGTGGGCCTTACGTTCCGCCGCTTTACGCCGGAGGGCGCCGAGGTGGCGGCGCGCTGCAAGGCGCTTAAGCATTGGCTCGAGGACTTCACGCGCCTAAAGGAAGCCGTCCCCGGCGATCTGGTCCTGTGGAATAAACTTCTGGTGATGGGCGTGGCGCTGGGCGTTTCGAAGGAAGTCCTGCGTCAGCTTGCCGAGGCTGTTCCTCCCGAGGTGCGCGAGGCCGACGGTTTCTACGACAATTACCCCTGCTACTGGTGGTACTACCATCATTACGGTATCGATTCGCCGCTCGATTCATTTAACGATGTGTATCACGAGAGCATCCGTGAGCTGGCTTCGAGTTCCGATAGCTCGAGCGGCGGCGGTGGCGGCGGCTTCTCGGGCGGTGGAGGCGGCGGCGTCGGCGGAGGCGGCGGCGGAACGTTCTAACGGTCGTAAGCTATGGGATGGGCTTTTCTCGACAGCTGTCGGGGAAAGCCCATCCCCTTTTTATGCGCTACCTACGAAGACTGTCCCCAACGACTAGTCATTTAAGAACGTCCCCAACCATTTAAGAACGTCCCCAACGACTAGGTATGGCTGCTGGGCCTAGACGGTTAGGTCGAGTTCGTAGAGGAAGCTTTCGCGCGGCATGGCGTGGCGGCGTTCCTCGCGGTTGGCGCGGTGCGTGGCGGTGCGCTTAAAGCCATGCAACTCGTAGAACTTCCACGAGCAGTTGGAGTCGGTGTACAGGTGTGCGCTGGTCGCCCCGCGCGAGGACAGATGCGAGATTGCGGCGTCGAGCAGAACCGTGCCAACGCCCAGGCCGTGGACATCGCGGTCCACGGCAAGCAGTGTGACCTCGTTGTCGTGTGGCAACGGGCTGCTCTCGAGCAGGCGGTTGTTGGTTCGGATGGTTGCGCGCACAAACGAGAGATATTCGGCGCAGGCATCGGGCTCCAGCTCGCGCATTTGCGACAGCAGTGCACGTTCAGTATCCATCCAATGTTCGTTGATAGTGACGCCGGAGCTCTGTCCTGCGCGTGCAAGTGCAATGCCGCGCGCCTGACCGTCGATTACGGCAACCTGCGAAAACGTCGATGAAGAAAGGCAGTAGGCAAGATCGCACGCGGCCTCAAGGCGGTTGTACTCATCGTTATCCGAGTTGTTGTGCCAAAGCTGCTGCAAGATCAGCGCGATGGCGTCGAAATCTTCGGTATCAAACGGTCGGTAGAGAACCCGCGAGACCATGGTGCCTCTTTCTATTGCGGATGCATATCGAGCACAGTTCTACCACGCCGTTGGCATCTAATTATGGTGCCCCTGTGTTCCATCAACTCACCGTGCTCAGTGGAGCTCCTGCAACCCCCGCTCGAAGCTTTTTCTGCACAGCCGTGCGTTGCGGGGTGCATCGTCGCGCTCGATGCGCTACATTGAATCAGTATTTTCAATGCCGCTGCGCGAGCGCTGCAGATCGACGTATCACCGACTCACAGAGCACGGCGGCGTACCAGACAGGAGGACTGCATGGGATCTGATGTGAAGATCGCACGCGCGTTGATCTCGGTTACCGATAAGACGGGCGTCGTCGATTTCGCACGGACGCTGGTTGACGACTTTGGCGTCGAGATCATCTCTACGGGCGGCACGGCTCGTGCCATCGAGGACGCGGGCGTTCCCGTAACCCCCATCGAGGAGTTCACGGGCTATCCCGAGATGATGGACGGCCGCGTCAAGACGCTGCATCCCAAGGTTCACGGCGCGCTGCTTGCCCGTCGCGATTCCGAGCAGCACATGCAGGAGGCGGCTCAGCACGGCATCAAGCTGATCGATCTGGTCGTCGTCAACCTGTACGAGTTCGAGAAGACCGTCGCCAACCCCGAAGTCACCTTCGCGGATGCCATTGAGCACATCGACATCGGTGGCCCCTCCATGCTGCGCTCTGCCGCCAAGAACGCCGCGAGCGTTACCGTCATCTCCGACCCGGCCGACTACGACGTCGTCCTGGCCGAGATGCGCGAGACCGGTGGCTGCACCACGCTTTCCACCCGTCGTCGCCTGCAGGTGAAGGTCTACCAGACCACCGCCGCCTACGACACGGCTATCTCCCGTTGGCTTGCCGCCCAGGCAAGCGACGTGGCGGACACCTCTGCCAAGCTCGAGATCTCGCTGGAGAAGGTCGACGACCTGCGCTATGGCGAGAATCCTCAGCAGAAGGCTACGGTCTACCGCTTTGCCGAGGGCTGCGAGAACACCGCGAGCTCGCAGTTCCCGCTCGTGGGCTCCGAGCAGATCCAGGGCAAGCCGCTCAGCTACAACAACTATCTGGATGCCGATGCCGCCTGGAACCTGGTCCGCGAGTTCGACGAGCCGGCCTGCGTGATCCTCAAGCACCAGAACCCCTGCGGTTCCGCCGTTGCCGAGGACATCACGGCCGCCTACGACCGCGCCTTCGCCTGCGATCCCAAGAGCGCCTTTGGCGGCATCATCGCCTGCAACCGCGAGGTTCCCTTTGAGCTGGTTGAGCACTTTGCCGATCAGAACAAGCAGTTCGTCGAGGTCATCATCGCCCCGAGCTACACCGCCGAGGCGCTCGAGCGCATGGCTAAGCGCCCCAACCTGCGCGTGCTGGCTACCGGCGGCGTGGACCACGGCGCTCAGGTGGAGCTGCGCTCCGTCGACGGTGGCATGCTGGTGCAGGAGGTCGACCACGTGACCGAGGACCCCGCGACCTTTACGTTCCCCACTGACCGCAAGCCCACCGACGCCGAGATGGCCGAGCTCGAGTTTGCCTGGAAGGTCTGCAAGGGCGTTAAGTCCAACGCCATCCTGGTCTCCAAGGGCAAGGCTGGCATTGGCATGGGCCCGGGCCAGCCCAACCGCGTGGATTCTGCGCTGCTGGCCTGCGAGCGTGCCGAGGACTTCTGCGAGCGCGAGGGCGTGGAGAAGGGCGGCTTTGCCTGCGCAAGCGACGCATTCTTCCCGTTCCGCGACAACGTCGACGTGCTTGCCGAGCATGGTGTGACCTGCATCATCCAGCCCGGCGGCTCCAAGCGCGACGACGAGAGCATCCAGGCCTGCAACGAGCATGGCATTGCGATGGTCTTTACGGGCGCCCGCCACTTCCGCCACTAAGTTCCGCCCTGGGACAAAATAATCTCCGCAAAAGACGGTCGCTCCGTTTGGAGGGCCGTCTTTTTGGTATAAGAGGACGGAATGACTAACACGAAAGGTACAACCATGCCCCAGATTGATGATGCCGAGCTGTTTGGCAATGCCGAGGATCAGCGTGCGTACGAGGATTTCTGCGCCAATCAAGAGGCGGTCGAGAAGTTCACGCTCGACAAGCCCGCGCTCATCTGCCGTTGGCGTATGTCCAACAAAAAGGTGCCCATGCTCAACCGTCACATCCGCGCGCTGTCCGAGCGTCTGGTGCAGGGCGAGCCACTTACCCATAACATGCTCAGTTGGGCCAAACAGCACGTTGAGTGGTCACTTGCCGAGGGCGACTACACCGCACGCGACGGCGTGCTCATGCTGGTGATCGACGTTAACGGCAATGCCGCCATGACGGTGGGGGAGTACGAGCCGCTGGCCGACACGTCGGCCAAGGCGCTGCGTGCCCGTTCTGCCGAGGCCCGCTCCGAAGCCGACGAGACCGGCGTGGCGCCCGAGCTGCTCGCCGCCGTCAACAACGGCGAGCTTGCCTTTGTGGCGCCGGCGGACGAGTGCCTGTGCGGCACGGCGACGCTCATCGAACAGCTGGCCCAGACCAAGGGCATCCCGGTCACGCGCGTAGACATTCCCGCGCAGCTCAAGGGTGCCCTGTTCCTGGTGAGCGACGAACACGGCGTGGTTCCCGCAACCGAGACGGACGCCGCGGAGGCCGACGCCGCCACGGTCGCCTTCTTCGCCGACGGCTACGAAAAGCTTCGCGCCCGCCGCTCCTAACTTCAAGGCGGGGTGGGCTTACTGAAGCGAGCGAGCGCGTTCGATGGCGTAGGCGAGCGACAGCTGCTCCATCTCCGGGGCGCATTTGTAGCTCAGTCCGGTGAGGGCTGTCACCTTATCGAGGCGATATCGAATCGTGTTCGGGTGCTGGCTCGTCTGCTTGGCGGTTCGCTCGATACGTCGGTCGTTCTCGATGAATGCGGCGAGTGTGGATTCCAGTTCGCTGCCATGCTCGCTGTCGTGCTCACGTATCGGCGAGAGGACCGCCTCCGAGAACGATCGCATCTCCGGGGTTTCCGCAAAAGGCATCACGGTTCTCAGGATGCCGAGCTGCGTATAGCGGACGGGGCCCTCGGCACGTTGACAAGATAGGCGCTGTGCGTAAATCGCCTGCGAGATCGCCTGCGCCACCGCTTCGTCTCCAAACAGAATATCGCTGATGCCGAGCCCTTCCGCTCCGCCATCGATACCGCTAGCCTCGATGAGCTCCATGAGCGCCTGCACGATTCGCTCCACATCGAGCGCCTGCTCCGAGTCGCTTGTCGCTACGAATAACAAGCCTCCGTCATAGGGTGCCAGCATGTTGTGGCATCCGGCGAGGGTCGATTTTGCACAGAGACGTTCGATTTGCAAAAACGTACGCGGGTCGAGGGGCTCTGCAAACGATGCGAACAGGGCGACCGCTTCGTCCAGAAATGACGGGTTGAGACGTCGGATGCGTCGGCAGATGGACTCGGGCGATACGTCTGTCCTCAGGGCATCGATCTCGCGCTGTGCGAAGTCGATGGACGCGAGCTGCTCGATATGCCGTTTGACCTCATAGATGACGCTGTCAAAGAACAGTGAGTCGTCGGTCGTGAGAAAGACCGGGTAGTGCCGCGCGTTGGCGTAGCGGATGGCTTGGTCGGGAATCGGAATGTGCAGGACGTTTTTGATGATGAGACCGCTCGTTCCCTTGGCGACGAGGTATTTCACGGCTTCAGTGATGAGGTATGGGTCGTCCTTTGCATAGAGGAAGGTGCTGAGGACGATCTCGTCTGAGCTGAAGTTGACGCGCTGGTACTTGTTCTTGAGGCCGGGCATGAGTTCATAATCGAGAATCCCGACGCCGGAGACGGCACGCGAGATGCCATCGCTGCCGGCGATTAGGCGGACCGACCCCTCATATTCCCGTGAGAAGTCCGAGATGGTGTATAGCATCAGCATCACCTTGTAAATCACTACAAATAGTACAGGTACAAATAGGATAATCGCACATCCATATGCCGTTGATGCGAGAAATAGTTCAAATACCTGTTGATAAAACGAAAAATCAGATTGAGAATCGTTGTAGATTCCAACAATAAATGACCCTTGGCGGCATCGTTACTAAACCGTACAGTGAAGCAACGTAAAGCTTTTGCTGAGAGGAGCGATGATGGGGCAGATGGTGGTGCTTTCGGCCGAGGAAGTTTCCAAGGTACTGACGATCGAGGATGCGATCGCTGCTGTGGAGGAGGCATATCGCCAGAAGGCAACGGGCAAGGGCGTTGCGTGGCCGATGGTATATGAGCAGTTCGAACCCGGCGTGGCCGATATGGATATCCGCTCGGGCGAGTTGGCGGGAAGCGGCCTCTTCGGTCTCAAGCTCACTGCCTGGTTCTCTCAGAATCCTAAAAAGGGGCTGCCCGAGATCTTTGGCACCACGCTGCTGTGCGATAACGCGACGGGCGAGCCGTTGGCGCTGCTCAATGCCTCTGCCGTCACTGGGCTTCGCACCGGTGCCGCCGCTGCACTCGGTGCCAAGTGGCTGGCTCGGGCGGATGCATCCAAACTGCTTGTTGCGGGTGCCGGCCATATGAGCACCTATATGGTGGCGGGCGTGCTCGCCGCCTGTCCCAAGGTGAGTGAGGTCAAGGTGTGGGAGCCGGTTTCCGATGCCGCGCCCGAGGCCCGCGTCGAGCGTATGCGAGACGAGGTCGCCCATATCTTGGGCGCCTGCGAGCATGCTCGCGAGGCATCTACCTATTCCATCGAAGCGACGGCCGACGGCCAAGGTGCCGCGGCAGAGGCCGACATCATCGTGACGATCACGCCGGCGACCAAGCCCATCATCCCCGATGCATGGGTGCGCCCCGGTACGCATATCTCCTGCGTCGGTGCCGACATGCCCGGCAAGCAGGAGCTCGCCTCGGCACTTGTCGCCCGTGCCGCTGTTTACGTCGACGACCGCGAGCAATCGGTCGCGTCCGGTGAGCTGGAGATTCCAGTTGCCGAGGGTGCCATCACGCCCGAGGACATCAAAGCGGAGCTCGGCGAAGTCATCGCCGGCGCGGCTACGGGGCGTTCGGATGACGAGCAGGTGACGGTGTTCGATACGTCGGGCATCGCCGTTCAGGACCTTTCGGCATCGAAAATCGCCTACGACCGCGCCGTCGAGGCGGGGCTGGGCACCGTGGTGGAACTGTAAGAAAGTCAAGGAAAGGAAGCGACAATGCAGATCAAGGATTTCGCCGTCGAGCAGTGGATGAACGAGTGGGAGACCAAGTGCACCCACAACGTTGCGGAGACGTGCGTCTACTCCCTCACGCTCGACCAGCTGTTCGAGCTTACGAACACCGATAAGAAGGCGTGGCTCGATAGCCTGTGCTCGCGCCGATTCACCTACGGAGACATCGAGGGGCAGCCCGGCTTTCTCGAGGGGGTCGCGCGTCTCTATAAGACGGTCGAGCCCGGGCATATCGTGCCTACGCACGGCGCGACCGGTGCCAACTCCCTGGTTATTTCCACGCTCGTCGAACCGGGCGATCACGTGGTCTCCGTCAAGCCCACCTACCAGCAGCTTTACTCGATTCCCGAGATGTGCGGTGCGAAGGTCGATATCCTTCAGCTCGACCGTAAGAACGGCTACCACGTTGACGTCGACGCGCTCGATGCCCTGGTGACCGACGATACCAAGCTCATCTGCATCAATAACCCGGACAACCCCACGGGCGCCCTGCTCGACACCGATACGCTCAAGGCGATTGTCGAGGTTGCGCGCAAACACGACGCGTGGCTGCTCTGCGACGAGGTCTACCGCCTGCTTACTCAGACGGATGAGTACTGCGAGTCCGTAATCGACCTGTACGACAAGGCCGTCGTCACCGCATCCATGTCCAAGGTTTGGTCGTTCGCCGGCCTGCGTCTGGGCTGGGCGGTCACCAAGAGTCCGGAGCTCCGTCGCGCGCTGCTCTCGCATCGCGACTACAACCTGATTTCCGCCGGCATATTCAGCGAGTCGGTGGCGGAGCTGATTCTGGGCAACGCTTCCGTGATCCTTGAGCGCAGCCGTCGCATCGTCCGTCAGAACCTTGCTGTTCTGGAGAAGTGGGTCGAGAGCGAGCCGCACCTGTCGTTCGTCAAGCCCGAGGCGGGTACCACCGCGCTCGTGTATTACGACTACGACATCGACTCCAGGACGTTCTGCGTCGACATGATTAAGAAGTCCGGCGCGCTCGTCACCCCGGGCGATTGCTTCGAGGAGCCCAAGAGCATGCGCATCGGCTATGCATACTCCGATAACACCGACGACCTGCAGAAGGGCCTGGACGCCATCTCTGCGTACATGCGTACGCTCGAGTAGAGGCTCGAGGTCGAAGTGATGGGGCCGATCGGTTTAGGACCGAGGGTCCCTCTTTTCTCTTAAGGCTGCCGAACACTTTTGTCACATTAGGTGCCCACGGGGTCGTATCGCTGCGACGCCGTGGGCATAATAGTGTGAAAGGTGCAAGTTACGTGAAATGGGAGGACACATGGCGCTGATCTATGTCGTTGAGGACGACGATCCCATTCGTCGCGAGCTTGCCGATATCCTTGCCCGTGCCGGTTTTGAGGTTGAGACCTGCGAATCGTTTGAGCATGTCTCGCGCGATATTCTCGCCGCCGCGCCCGACCTGGTGCTGCTCGACCTCACGCTTCCCGTCAAGGACGGCCAGCATATCTGCCACGAGGTTCGCCGCGAATCCGAGGTTCCCATCATCGTCCTCACGTCGCGCACGACCGAGATCGACGAGGTCATGGCCATGACGCTCGGCGCGGACGACTTTGTTCCCAAGCCCTACAGCGCCCGTGTGCTCGTGGCGCGCATCAATGCCCTGCTGCGTCGCACCGCGGCGGCAGGCGAGCGCAGCACGCTCGTCCACAAGGGGCTGGAGCTCGACCTCGCCCGCTCCATGGTCACCAATACGGCAACCGGCGACAGTACCGAGCTCACCAAAAATGAGCTGCGTATCCTCTCGCTGCTCTTGGGTCGCGCGGGCAAGATTGTCTCGCGTCCGGCCATCATGCAGGACCTGTGGGACTCCGACGCCTTCGTGGACGACAACACGCTTACCGTTAACATCAACCGCCTGCGCACCACGCTCGAAAAAATCGGCATCAAGGGGTATTTGACGACGCATCGCGGCCAGGGCTATTCGGTCTAGGGGCCGGCTATGTCGTTTGCCAAGTTCTTTAAAGACGCGCTGCTTCCCGTCGCCGTGTGGACCTGCGGCGTGCTGCTGAGCTGCTTTGTGCTGACGGTCGCCGGCGCACCCGTTTCTATCGTGGTCGTGGCGGTCGGCGTGTCCTTTATCTTCGGTATGCTCGGCATCGTGATCGAGTATGCGCGTCGTCGTCGTTTTCTGCGCCAGCTGGAGCGTGCGGCAGAGGAGCTCGAGAGTCCCGCATGGGTGCAGGAGATGGTGCAATGCCCGACCTATGCCGAGGGCGAGCTCGAGTACGAGGTCTTGCGCCGGGTGGGCAAAGCTGCCTGCGACGAGGTTGCCGAAGGCCGGCGTCAGACCGATGACTATCGCGACTATATCGAGAGTTGGGTCCACGAGGCCAAACTGCCCCTGGCGGCGGCTCACCTGATTTTGGAAAACCTGGACGGCGGCGAAGACGACCTGTCGCGTGTGGATGACCTGGGTCGCGAGCTGGCTCGCGTGGAGCGTTATATCGATCAGGCGCTGTACTACGCGCGCTCGGAAGTCGTGGAGCGCGACTACCTGATTCGCCGCTGGGATCTTAAGACCCTGGTGACGGGCGCGATCAAGGCCAATGCGCGTGAGCTCATCGCGGCACACGTGGCGCCGGTGTGCGAGAACCTCGACTTTGAGGTCTTTACCGACGAGAAGTGGCTCGAGTTTATTCTGGGCCAGCTCATTCAGAACAGCATTAAATACGCGCGTGAGGACGGTGCGAAGATCACGTTTTCAGGCGCGTTGCTGGACGAGGGCCTGGCGAGCGAGCGCATCGAGCTTACCGTCGCGGACAACGGCTGCGGCGTGTGTGCGGCAGACCTGCCGCGCGTGTTCGAGAAGGGTTTTACCGGCGACAACGGTCGCACCACCAAGCGCGCAACGGGCATCGGCCTCTACCTGGTGGCGCGTCTGTGCTCCAAGATGGGCATCGACGTCACCGCAGCGTCCGAGCCCGGCGAAGGCTTCGTCGTCACATTCGCTTTTTCGACCAACAAGTTCCAATACTTCGAGTAGTTAGCCCGTATGGCGTAGCCGTTCAGGATTTTCCCATTTAAGAAGAAATCAGGCTTTTCGGCAGCTATATTCCTGAACGGGAACATTGCTAATGTAGTCAACGCTATATTCCCGTACATGAACATAGTGCTACAGGTTTATACTATGTTCACGAACAGGAATACAGCTGGAGGCGTCATGAGAACGGTGACAACGATTAAAAAGCTGGATGGGCGCATCAAGCTCAAACCGTCGGAAGTCGCTTTCTCGGAGCGCACGGTTTTCGATCCCGCCGAGATAGGGAAGGCCCTTAGGCTCAGAAGGCGTGAGCTCGGCTTGACCCAACGTGACGTCGCGACTATGACGGGTCGCAGCCTTCGTGTGATTGGTGATATCGAACGGGGGCGGACAACGGTCGAAATTGGTGTCATTTTCGATTACGCCTCCATCGTGGATATTGATTTTATTCTGAAGGTGAGGGGGAAGTAATGGATGGCACGCTGTTCGTTCACCGTGAGTTTAATGGGTCTTACCAGCTGGTTGGCATATTGGAGGAAAATGCGGGGTTTCCGACATTCACCTATAGCCCCAAATATCTCGAGAGCGGTGATGCGGCGCCGATTTCGATCTCGCTTCCGTTGTCGGCCGAGACATTTAGTCCGGACGCAACGGGTTCCTTTTTCTCTGGCATCATTCCGGAGGGGCAGCTCAACAGGGACCTTGAGAAAAGGGCGCGAGCGGAACGCGGAGATTACTTTAAGGTGCTCGATTTAGTCCGCGATGAACCTGTCGGCGCTCTGGTTTTGACGCGAGAGCCTTCGGCCGACAGTCTCGAAATGGGCTATGAAGAGATAGGTGAAGAACAGCTAAGCGGGCTGGCATACGCGCCGGCGGAGGTTGCTTTTGATTTAGCGCTAGAGAGTCGAATCTCCCTTGCAGGTGCTCAGGCGAAGGTAGGTCTCTACCATACGGGCGATGACCCATGTGGCGGATGGTACCTGCCTCATGGAGCGGCCCCATCTACGCACATTCTCAAAGCGGGGTCGAAAACGTTCCCAGGCGAGACGGTGTGTGAAGCGATGTGCGTGAGAGCCGCCTCCCTGATGGACCTGTCGGCCGAAGAGTGTTTTCTTATCCGAGTTGAGGATGCCGAGCCAATTATCGCCGTGAGACGATTTGACCGAGTAACGCCTGATGCCGGATGCTCGGTTGACGGATTGCCAATTCCATACCGTTTGCACCAGGAAGATGCTTGTCAGGCCAAGGGCATTTCGCGTGAGCTTAAATATGAGCCCACGGGCGTCAATTACCTGGGGCTTATCGTCGATGCGGTGCGAAGGGCGTCGACGAATCAAATGGAGGACAGGTTCCTTGTCGGCTATAACCAGCTGTTCGACTATGCCGTAGGTAACTGCGATAACCATCTAAAGAACTGGTCGCTCGTATGGGGCGAAAGTTGGAAGCAGGTGAGGTTGGCGCCGCTCTATGACGTGCTGTGTACAACGGTTTATCCCAGTCTCGTTCGTGAGATGGGCGTCTCGTTTGGTGGGAGCCGCAAGATTGACGACGTAACGCGCGGGTCGGTGATGAGCCAAATGATTGGGGCGGGTTTGCCCGGGGGAATTGTCGCCGGAATGATTGCTGATACCTGCAATGAGGTTCCAGACGCGCTAAGAGACGCCGCGCGCGGTCTCAAAGAAGAGGGTTTTCCCGAGGCGGAGGTAATGTTCGAGAAGATCATTCCAGAAGTGCAAGCTCGTCTAAGCAGGATCGCCTTATAACAAAAACGTGCCGCCCAAACAAAACGTGCCGCCCCAAACGGGGCGGCACGCCATTTTTCTATCAGCCAACTCGCTGAAGTACGGTGACGAAGGCGCAAGGCCGGGAGGGGTTATCTAAGCCGACATCCCGCAGCCGCGAAGCGGCGAGGACGTCGGCGTGATAACCCCGCAGGCCTTGCGCCGGCGGGAAGGAACCTACTTCACGACCAAAATGTCGCAGTCCGTATTGCGCAGCAGGAACGTCGAAATCGAGCCCAAGAGTGCGTACTTAATTGAGGACAGGCCGCGGGCGCCGCAGAGCACCAGATCGGGCTTGACCACGTCGAGCATCTCATCCTTGAGCGTCTCACGAATGCGGCCGGTGCGAATCATGACCTCGACCTCGGGAATGTCGGGATTGGCTTTGGCCTCCTCGAGCTGCTTGGCGATGGAGTTGTTAAAGGCCTCCTCCAAGCCGTTGACCAGGTCGACCGGATAGGAACCGGCGCTCTCGAGCGCGGTGGAGTCGATAACGTGGCCGATGATCAGCTTAGCGCCGTTGTTCGCGGCGACCTTGATGGCGCGTGCGAGCACAAAATCCTGCTGCTCAGTACCGTCGAGTGAAACAAATACCTTGGTATAGCCCTCGTTCATGGTTTCCTCCTTGGTCTATCGCACGGGCGTGGGGCTCGTGCGTCGGGCGGGCGCGGGCGCGTTGGCCGCCGGACACTTTATCTTGTTGCAGTTATACCCAAGGATTCGAATTTGACCGCTCGCAATTCTGTGAACGGGCGAGTTTTTTGGTAAGGGTAGGCACAGGCGTGCCGCCAACGGTTGATAATGGGACATCGCCCGCACCGTCCGCAGAACAATATCGGCGGGTGTCTAACGAGGGGGTCCCTTTGGATATCATCGAGCTTCTAAAATCTGCCTTCATGGGCCTGGTCGAGGGCATCACCGAATGGCTGCCTGTTTCGTCGACCGGTCACATGATCTTGGTGGACGAGTTCGTCAAGATGAACGTGAGCGAGACGTTCTGGAATATGTTCCTGGTCGTGATTCAGCTTGGCGCCATTTTGGCCGTCTGCGTCCTGTTCTTCCATGAGCTCAACCCGTTTTCTCCTAGCAAGGGCAAGGAGGGCCGTCGCGACACCTGGGTGCTGTGGGGCAAGATTGTGCTCGGTTGCATTCCCGCCGCGGCGATCGGTCTGCCGCTCAACGACTGGATGGAGGAGCATTTCTACAATGCTCCCGTCGTGGCGCTGGCGCTCATTGTGTACGGCGTGCTGTTTATCGTGATTGAGAACTGGCGCGCGAACAAGCGCGAGGAAATGGCCGTTGCCGGTTCGTTTGGTTCGCGTGCTGTGGTGGCGGGCGGACGCCCCGCCGGTGCGCACTTTGCGGCGCCCGCCGCGGCTACCGCTGAGGATGAGGGCGATGACGAGAACCTGGACTTTGGCTCCATCGCCACGCTCGAGGACCTGAGCTGGAAGACTGCGCTGGGTATCGGCTGCTTCCAGGTGCTTTCGCTGGTGCCTGGTACGTCTCGTTCCGGTTCTACCATCATCGGTGGCCTGCTTTTGGGCTGCACGCGTTCGGTGGCATCCAAGTTTACGTTCTTCCTGGCCATCCCTGTCATGTTTGGCGCGAGTGCACTCAAGCTGGTCAAGTACTTCATCAAGGGCGGCACGTTCGGCGCCAACGAGGTCGCTATCTTGGGCGTGGGCTGCGTTGTGGCCTTTGTGGTTTCGCTCATCGCCATCAAGTGGCTCATGGGCTTCGTCCGCCGTCACGACTTTAAGTGCTTCGGTGTTTACCGCATCATCCTGGGCATCGTAGTGCTCGCATATTTCTTCGTTCTGGAGCCTATGCTCGGCCTGTAACTTGGTTGTCGCTCTGGCCGCCGCTCGCTGCTGCTGCCATGACATCGGCGGTTTCGTGATTGTCAATAGATTGGTGCAGACTAACCTGACCCCATTGCACCAAATCCGCTGGGGCGGGCCTGACGGCGGCGCACGGAGTCGTGGTGTGATTTGCGTCGGTGTCCGCGCGGCTCGGTATACTGGTACGGCTCAAACTATGGCGCTGCCCGCAGGCGCGCCGTCCGTCAGATGAGGAGTCGCCCATGACCCAGCCCCTGCCCTGGGAAAAGAACGCTGCCGCGCTCGTGCCGCCCGCGCCGGAACCCGTGCCGCTCGATGCGTACACCGCCCCCGCCGCGCCGGAACCCGAGCTCGTTCCGCTCGACATCTACGACGCCCCGGCTCCGGCGCCCAAACCAGCCAAGCCGCTCGTCGATATCGATAGTCTGAACCCCGCCCAGCGCGAGGCGGTCCTGACCACCGAGGGCCCGCTGCTGGTCCTTGCCGGCGCCGGCTCGGGCAAGACCCGCGTCCTGACCTTCCGCATCGCGCATATGCTTGGCGACCTGGGCGTTAAGCCCTGGCAGGTCCTGGCCATCACGTTTACCAACAAGGCCGCGGCCGAGATGCGCGAGCGTCTGGCAGCGCTCATCCCCAGCGGCACCCGCGGCATGTGGGTGTGCACCTTCCATGCCATGTGCGTGCGCATGCTGCGCGAGGACGCCGACCTGCTGGGCTACACCGGGCAGTTCACCATCTACGATGACGATGACTCAAAGCGCATGGTGCGTGACATTATGCAAGCGCTCGGCATTGAACAAAAGCAGTTCCCCATCAACATGATCCGCAGCAAGATCAGCTCGGCAAAAAACGCCATGATCGGGCCCGAGGACATGCTCAAATCCGCCGACAGCCCTAATGACAAAAAGGCCGCGCAGGTCTACCTGGAGCTGGAGCGCCGCCTGCGCGCCGCCAACGCGATGGACTTCGACGACCTGCTCGTGCGCACGCTCGAGCTGCTGCGCACCCGCCCCGAGGTGCTCGACAAGTATCAGGAGCGCTTCCGCTACATTAGCGTCGACGAGTACCAGGACACCAACCACGTCCAGTACGAGATCGCCAACCTGCTGGCCGCCAAGTACCAAAACCTCATGGTTGTGGGCGACGACGACCAGTCCATTTATAGCTGGCGTGGTGCTGACATCACCAATATCCTGGACTTTGAGAAGGACTTTAAAAACTGCAAGACCGTCAAGCTGGAGCAGAACTACCGCTCCACGGGTCATATCCTGAGCGCTGCCAACGCCGTGGTGCGTCACAACTCGCAGCGCAAGGACAAGCGCCTGTTTACGGCCGAGGGCGACGGCGAGAAGATCCAGGCCTTCCAAGCAAGCGATGAGCGAGACGAGGGCCGCTGGATTGCCGGCGAGATCGAAAAGCTGCACTCCAAGGGCACGAGTTACGACGACATCGCCGTGTTCTACCGCACTAACGCCCAGTCGCGTATTCTCGAAGATATGTTCCTGCGTGCGGGCGTGCCCTACAAGATCGTGGGCGGCACGCGATTCTTCGACCGCGCCGAGATCCGCGACGTCATGGCTTACCTCAAGATGATCGTGAACCCGGCCGACGAGATGAGCGTCAAGCGCGTCATCAACACGCCGCGCCGCGGCATCGGCTCCACCTCGATCCAAAAGATTGAGCAGCTGGCGCGCGACAACCGTTGTTCGTTCTTCCAGGCTTGTGAGATCGCGTGCGCCGAAACCGGCATGTTTAGCGCTAAGGTGCGCAACGGCCTGTCAAGCTTTGTGTCGCTGGTGCGCGAGGGTCGCCGCATGGACGGCGAGCTCAAGGACGTTGTCGAGATGATTGTCGATAAGACGGGCCTTCTGCAGGCCTTCCGCGCCGAGGGCACCATGGAGTCTGAGAGCCGTGCCGAGAACATCCAGGAATTCCTGGGCGTCGCTGCCGAATTTGAGGAGACGCACGAGGATATCGAGGGTACGCTCGAGAGCCTAGAAGAGCTGCGCGCGGCCGGCGTTGCCGATGTGCCGGCCGGCGCTGAGCCCGGGCCCGTCGTGGTGAGCGCGCCTGCGCTTGAGCCGGGACCGTCCGCCCCGGCATCCTCGTTTGAGGCGCTGGTCGGCGCTCGCGACGCCGCTGGTTCCAACCCGCTCGATAGCCTGGCCGCCCCGGCGCTCTCGCCGCAGGATGCCCTGGCTGCTGCCATCGCGGGTAACGCCTATGCCGCGCCGACGGAGATGCCGGCGGGCGCCGTGCATGCCGACGAGATCGAGCGCACCTACGGTCCGCTCACCTGTAAGGCGCTGCCCGCTCTCATGGAGTGGCTTGCCCTGCGCTCCGACTTGGATTCTTTGGCAGGCGAGACGCATGCCATCACCATGATGACCATCCACTCCGCCAAGGGCCTGGAGTTCCCGGCGGTGTTCGTGGCCGGCATGGAGGAGGGCATCTTCCCGCACGTGCACGATTTTGGCGGCAGCGATGATCCGGGCAAGCTCGAGGAGGAGCGTCGCCTGGCCTACGTTGCCATCACGCGTGCTCGCAAGCGCCTGTTCTTGACCTATGCGGCAACGCGTCGCACCTACGGCTCGACCTCTGCCAACCCGCGCTCGCGCTTCCTCAACGAGATTCCGTTTGAGGACATCGAGTTTAGCGGTATCGGTTCTGCCGGTTTTGAGGGCACGGGCTGGGAGAAGCGCGGCGACCGTCACGGCACTTTTGGCTCGGGCATGGGCTCGGATATGTATGGCGGCAAGGTGTTCGGTTCGCATACGCGCTCGACCGGCGGTTCCGGTTCGCGCGGCGGATCGAGCTTTGACGACTTCTTTGGCGGCAGCAGTTACGGGACCGAGCGCCATCGTGGGGTTTCGCCCGACGCCGGCCGTGTTGCCTCGACCTTTGGCTCGGGTGCGTCGCGAGCCAAAAAACCGTCGTCCAAGGTGTCGCCGACGGTGGAGCGCAAGGTCGATCGCGCCAGCGCATCGCAGGACTTTGCCGCGGGCGATACCGTGAGCCATAAGACCTTTGGCACGGGTACCGTGATCTCGGTCGCCGGAGACATGATCGAGGTTCAATTCGAAAAGACCGGCCAGACCAAAAAGCTAATGAAAGGTTTTGCACCGATCGTCAAGCTGTCGTAGTCTCGGCGGACCCGGGCGGGCGTATGGGGCAACATCGCCTGCTCGGGCAGTCCTGCGCAAGACGGAGAGCACATTAAGTGCTCTCCTTTGCGTGCGGAACTCGCGATCGATGTTGCCCCATACGCCCGCCCGGGTCCTTAGATAACGTTGCTTGCAAACGTCGCTCTGCTCGTTCGCTTTTTGATCTGGAGAGCCGGGTGGGCTGATATATAGATACGAGTAGGGGCTCCTCCGTTGATGAACGGGGGAACCCCTTGTTTCGTTTTGGTTGTTGTTGCGACCTAGAGGTGGCTGATGATCAGTTCCATATTGCCCTCGAGCTCGATCTTGTCCACGGTGCTGGGGGCCAGCAGATGGCTTCCCTTGTGGACGGGGTCGCCGCAGATGGTGCCTTCGCCGTCGATGACCGACAGGCACATGAAGGGCCAGCGCTGGTCGAGGGTCTTGCTGCCGTCGACGCGCACGCGATCGACGGTGTAGCAGGGGTTGGACTCGAGCTCGGTCACGCCGTCCACCTCGGGCGCGGTCACGGTGCCGTCGGTCGGAGCCTGAGCATCAAAGTCGATGCAGTCGAGACTCTGCTCAATGTGCAGTGGGCGCAGCTTGCCGTCGGTGCCGGGACGGTCGTAGTCGTACAGGCGATACGTCACGTCGCTCGACTGCTGCGTCTCCAAAATGAGCGTGCCGGTCTTGATGGCGTGCACGGTACCGGAATCAATCTGGAAAAAGTCGCCCTTGTGGATCGGCAGTACGTTGAGCATGTCGTCCCAGCGGCCGTCCTCGATCATCTGCGCGGCCTCGGCGCGGTCATGCGCGCGCTGGCCGACGATGATTGTGGCGCCGGGCTCGCAATCCAGCACATACCAGCACTCGGTTTTGCCCAGACTGCCGTTCTCGTGCTCAGCGGCGTACTCGTCGTTGGGATGAATCTGGATCGAAAGGTCGTCCTTGGCGTCCAGAATCTTAATGAGCAGCGGGAACTCCTTGCCCTCGCAGTTGCCAAAGAGCTCGCGGTGCTCGGCCCACAGCCACGAAAGCGTGTGGCCTGCATACGGGCCCTCCGCAATCTGGCAGTCACCGTTGGGGTGGGCCGAGATGGCCCAACACTCACCGATGGGACCATCGGGAATGTCGTAACCAAATACGGTTTCGAGTTGACGGCCGCCCCAGATCTTCTCGTGGAAGATGGGCGTCAGTTTAATCAAATCGGACATGTTCATACTCCCATTGTACTGCGCGGGCGCCGCGTAAAACTGCTCAAGACGAGCGCCCGTATGACCATAAAACCTATGCCAACGTTACGTTGTGCAACTCAAAGCGGTCGCCAACGTTGCGCGAGACCGAATACTCAAAGGCGGCACCGCTGTCCAAAAAGCCAATCTGGGTGAGCTCGAGCAGGGGAGAGCCAGGTTTGGTGTCCAGACGCTCGGCTTCTTCCTCGGTTGCTGCCACGGCGCGAATGGTACGGTGAAAGCTCGAAATCTTCAGCCCACATTGCTCGCGGATGAAGCGGTAGAGCGATCCGTACAGGTCCTTCTTTTTCAGCCCCGGAATCAGCTCGAGGGGCATGTAGGTGTACTCGATAACGATGGGCTTCTCATCGGCCTGACGCACGCGCACGACGTGATAGGCAAAGTCATCCTCGGCAATTCCCAGCTGGGCTGCGATGTCCGCTGGTGGATTAACAATCGAGAAATCGTAGACCACCGAGGTCACCTTCTCCCCGCGGTGCTCATACGAAAAACCCTGGGCACGGTCGTTTTTGCCCTGGAAAAACGCCTGGCCGGGAAGCCCCGCCGTGTCCTTAACGTAGGTACCCGATCCGCGTCGGCTGGTAATAAGACCTTCCTCGGTGATTTGTTCAATAGCTCGTTTGACGGTGATTTTGGAAACGCTATAGAGCTCGCAGAACTCAACGACGGTGGGAAGCTTGTCGCCCGGTTTAAGAGCGCCATCCTCGATACTTCGACGAATATCTGCAGCTATCGCCTCGTATTTGGGAATCATGGAACCTCCTTTCCGACATATATGAATACAAAAGTAAGTATAACCCTCAACAGGGCACACATATTACTTTTATCTAAGAAGTTCGAGAAAGAAAAAAGAAAAAGACGCTTTACTTTTAAAATCAGAGCGCTATAGTTTAAGCAACGAACGGAATCCTTCCGCACAACAGGATTGACCGTTTGGGGACGGTTTTGTTTTGGCGGGTTGGATATCGGTATGACCGGTGCGCGCCCGCGCCGGATAACCTGCCAAAGCAAACCCGTCTCCAACCGGAAGCTCTAGAACACGAAAGCGAGGACTTTGATGGCACAGTATCAGCTGCCCAACGACTTCTTCTTTGGCGCTGCTATGTCCGGCCCGCAGACTGAGGGTCAGTGGAACCAGGGCGGCAAGCTCGAGAACCTGTGGGACACCTGGTCCATCCAGGATCTGGGTTCGTTCTACAACTGCGTTGGCTCTTATGCCGGCAATGACTTTATGGCCAAGTACCAGGAAGACTTTCGCATTTTGAAGGACTTGGGCCTGAATACCTATCGCACTTCCATCCAGTGGAGCCGTCTGCTCGATGCCGACGGCAACCTTAACGAGGAGGGCGCCGCGTGGTATCACGAGCTGTTCCGCGCCTCTCGCGAGGCTGGTCTGGAGCCGTTCGTCAACCTGTACCACTTTGACATGCCCACCTACCTCTTTAACCGTGGCGGCTGGGAGAGCCGTGAGGTCGTCGAGGCTTACGCGCATTACGCCGACGTCGCCTTCCACGAGTTTGGCCAGGAGATTAAGTACTGGTTCACCTTTAACGAGCCCATCGTCGAGCCCGAACAGCGCTATCAGGAGGGCGTGTGGTTCCCGCAGCTCCACGACTTCAACCGCGCCCGCACTGTGCAGTATCACATCTCGCTGGCACATGCGCTGGCCGTGGCCAACTATCGTCGCGCCTATGACGAGGGCGTTATTCGCGCCGATGCCAAGATTGGCATGATCAACTGCTTTACTCCGGTCTACACCAAGGAGAACCCCAGCGAGGCAGACCTCGAGGCCGTGCGTATGACCAGCGGCATCAATAATCGCTGGTGGCTCGACCTTATTACCAAGGGCGAGCTTCCTGCCGACGTGCTCGACAGCCTGGCCGAGGGCGGCGTTAAGCTCCCGTTCCGCGCCGGCGACCAAGAGATTCTCAAACAGGGTGTTGTCGACTGGCTCGGCTGCAACTACTACCATCCCACGCGCGTTCAGGCGCCGGCGAGCAAGATTGACCAGTACGGCCTGCCGCACTTTGCCGACGAGTATGTGTGGCCCGACGCCGTTATGAACGAGAGCCGCGGCTGGGAGATCTACCCGCAGGGCCTCTACGACTTTGGCATGGACTGCGCTAAGAACTACCCCGATCTTGAGTGGTTCGTTTCCGAGAACGGCATCGGCATCATGGACGAATACAAGAACCGTGACGCCGAAGGAACCATCCAGGATGACTACCGCGTCGACTTTGTACGCCAGCACCTGGAGTGGGTGGCCAAGGCCATCGCCGAGGGCGCCAAGTGCCGCGGATACCATTATTGGGCCGTCATCGATAACTGGTCTTGGGCGAATGCCTTTAAGAATCGCTATGGCTTTGTCGAGGTCGATCTCATGGACGGCTACAAGCGCCGCCTTAAGAAGTCGGCAGCCTGGCTCAAACAGGTCGCCACGACCCACGTGGTTGATTAGCGACCGGGCGAACGCCCAGACCGCGCGCCGCCGCGCGCAACACATGGCACATCTGGTGGCAGAGGGCGACAGACCACCGTGCGCATAGGAAAAGGCCGGATTTGAAAGTTAGGAGCAATCATGGCCAGTGACAACGGAAAGAGCTTCCTCGACAAGTTTGCCGAGGTCTCTGCGAAGGTGGGAAATCAGGTTCACCTGCGTTCCCTGCGTGACGCCTTCGCGACCATCACGCCGCTCTATATCCTTGCGGGTATCGCGGTTCTTATTAATAACGTCGTGTTCCCTCTGTTCCCGCTCGATGCGGCGGGCCTTGCCAACCTTCAGACGTGGGGTTCGGCAATTACGCTGGGCACCCTCAACGTCTCTGCCATTATCTTGGCCGGATTGATTGGCTACAGCCTCGCCAAGAACAAGCGTTTCGATAACCCGCTCGCTTGCGTGGTCGTCGCCATCTCTGCCTTCGTCATCATGATGCCGCAGCAGATCACCGCCTCGCTTGCCGCCACGAGCCCGCTGCTCACCGACAAGATCACCTCCGCCGAGGTCACGGGCGCCCTTTCGACTGCCAACACCGGCACTAACGGTCTGTTCTCGGCCATTATCATCGCTCTGCTCTCCGTCTCGCTCTTCATCAAGATTTCTGGCGTCGAGAAGCTCAAGGTTAAGCTGGGCGAGGGCGTGCCCCCCGCGGTCTCCAACTCCTTCAACGTCATGATCCCGATGCTGCTCAACCTCGCGATCTTCGCTCTTGCCGCGGCCCTGCTCGCCGTGTGCGCCGGCACCGATCTGTGCACCATCATCTCCACGTGCATCTCCAACCCGCTCAAGAGCATCATGAACGCCGGTCCGTGGGCTGTTATCCTCATCTACACCCTTGCCAACCTGCTGTTCTGCGTCGGTATTCACCAGTCCACCATCTCTGGCGCTACCGTCGAGCCGATCCTGACCATGCTCATCGTCGACAACATGGCTACCTTTGCCGCCGGTGGCACCATCCAGCCCGATCACTACATGAACATGCAGATCGTTAACAGCTTTGCCCTCATCGGCGGCTCGGGCTGCACCCTCATGCTTCTGCTCGACACGCTCCTGTTCTCCAAGAACAAGGCTTCCGAGACCGTTTCCAAGATGGCTATCCTGCCTGGTCTGTTCAACATCAACGAGCCGGTTATCTACGGTTACCCCATCGTGTACAACCTGCCGCTCATGATTCCGTTTGTCCTCCTCCCCGATCTGTTCATCGGCATCACCTATGGCCTTACCTGCGCAGGCATCATCAGCCCCTGCATCGCCCAGGTGCCCTGGACCATGCCTCCCGTCATCAATGCCCTGCTCGCTACGGGCTTTGACTGGCGCGCCGGCGTGTGGCAGGCTCTCGAGATTGTCATTGGCATGGCCGTCTACCTGCCCTTTATGAAGATTTCCGAGAAGGCAATCGCCAAGCAGGAGGCTCTCGCCGAGTAGAACGCCTAACGTTCGTCCCTTTCACCTTTGCGGGCGCCGGTACGCGGTGCCGGTGCCCGCGGCTCTCTCCCTTGTGTAAAGATGCAGGGGGGTGGGCACAATAGCCGCAAGGAATAAAACCAGTTGTCGTCTGCGCGCCGCGCAGTTATAAGGAGGAAACCATGAAGAAGATCATGCTCTGCTGCAATGCCGGTATGTCCACGAGCCTGCTGGTCCAGAAGATGCAGGCCGAGGTTGCAAACCGTGGTCTGGATATCGAGGTCGAGGCTCGTCCCATGAACGAGGCCCACGATCACCTGGACGAGTGCGACATGTTGCTGCTTGGCCCGCAGATCGGCTACACCAAGGGCGACTTTGAGAAGGAGGCCGCCGGTCGTTTTCCGGTCGAGGTCATCAACATGGTCGACTACGGCCGCATGAACGCTGCCGGCATCATCGACCACTGCGTCAGCGTGATGGGCTAGGTGCTCTGTATGGAGGATATGAACGAACTGCAGATGACCTGCTTCGAGATCATCAGCTACGTCGGTACCGCCAAGAGCATGTACATCAATGCCGTGCAAAAGGCCAAGGAGGGCGATTTTGACGCCGCCGAGGAGCTTATCAAGCAGGGCGACGAGGCCTATAACGGTGGCCACGATGTTCACATGGGGCTTCTGAAGAAAGAGGCCAACGGCGAGCGTAACGGCGAGGCCCCGTTGATTCTGCTGCATGCCGAGGACCAGATGGCCGGTACCGAGACCATGCGCGTCATGGCGACGGAGCTCATCGAGATCCACAAGCAGCTGCAGGCACTTAAGGCCTAGTCGGCGTTATCGCCGCGAAGGACCGTGCGGTCCAACAGACAACATAGTCCCTTTGACGGGCGCCGGGAGTCTCCGCCTCCCGGCGCCTCTATTTTTGGGGATGGTCTTGTGCGGCCTGTTGAGCGGCCATTTGCGTTTCCCCAGATAAAACCTGCCAAAACAAACCTGTCCCTTTTTGGTAGGTTTTTGCCTTGGGAGCGGTACCATACAGGCAATGTTTAAACGAGAAAGGCGGGCTCCCATGGAACCTAAGCAGTACTACATCGGCATTGACGTCGGCGGCACTTCGGTTAAGGAGGGTCTGTTCGACGAGGACGGCAACCTGCTGGCCAAGGCCAGCGTGCCTACGCCTCCCATCGTTGACGCTGCGGGCTTTGCCGCGGTGACCGAGGCTATCGACCAGGTGGTCGCCAAGGCCCAGATTCCGCGCGCCTTTGTGGCTGGCATTGGCCTGGCCGTTCCGTGCCCCATCCCGGCGTCGGGCGATGCCAAGGTCAAGGCCAACATTGCCATTAACCTGCCCGAGCTGAGGATCGCCATTCAGCAGCACTGCCCCGACGCGGTCGTTAAGTACGAGAACGATGCCAACGCCGCCGCCATGGGCGAGGCCTGGCTCGGCTCTGCCAAGGGCGTGCAGAACGTGGTGATGGTCACCATCGGTACCGGCGTGGGTGGCGGCGTTATCGTTAATGGCGACGTGGTATCGGGCGTTGTGGGTGCTGGCGGCGAGATTGGCCACATGTGCCTGAACCCAGCTGAGGAGCGCACCTGCGGCTGCGGCGGCCATGGCCACCTGGAGCAGTATTCCAGCGCCACCGGCGTGGTGAGCAACTACCTTGCCGAGTGCAAGAAGGCGGGCGTCGAGCCCATCGAGCTCACCGGCCCCTCCGATTCCAAGGACGTGTTCCAGGCCTGCCGCGAGGGCGACAAGCTCGCGCTGGCCGCAGCCGACACCATGGCCGACTACCTCGGCCGCGCCCTGGCACTTATCGCCAACGTGGTCGACCCCGAGATGTTCCTCATCGGCGGCGGTGCGTCTGCCTCGGCCGATGTCTACCTCGACGCCGTTCGCGAACACTTCCAGCGCTACGCGCTTTCCGCCTCGCGCGAGACGCCCATTAAGGTCGCTTCGCTCGGCAACGACGCCGGCATCATCGGTGCCGCCTACGTAGCCCTGCGCGCTGCCGGCAAATAGCTGGTGCAAGGGGGTCAGGTTACTTTGCACCAACATGGTGCAAAAGGGACAGCCTTGGCCCCCATGCCTGCCACAAAATATGCCGTGGCCCTTCTGTCTGCGAAGGCTCGGCATCGGCGTGCTACCATAGCTACGTCCAAGTACACATATCAAGTGGAGGATATCCATGGCAAACGTTCTTGTCTTTGGTCACCAGAACCCCGATAACGACGCCATCATGAGCGCCGTCGTCCTGTCCCAGCTGCTCAACCAGGTTGAGTATGCCGGCAACACCTACGAGGCCTGCGCTCTGGGCCAGCTTCCGGCAGAGTCCGCCAAGCTGCTCGCCGACGCCGGCATTGCCGAGCCCCGCATGATTGATTCCGTCGAGGCCGGTCAGCTCGTTGTCCTCACCGACCACAACGAGTCCGCCCAGTCCGTCGCCGGCCTTAAGGACGCCACGGTCTTTGGCGTCGTCGACCATCACCGCATCGGCGACTTCGAGACCGCCGGCCCGCTGCACTACATCTGCCTGCCCTGGGGCTCCAGCTGCACCATCGTCACCAAGCTCGCCGGCGTGCTCGGCGTTGAGCTTTCCGACGTCCAGGCCAAGCTGCTGCTCTCGGCCATGATGACCGACACGCTCATGCTCAAGAGCCCCACCACCACCGATGTCGACCGCGCCGTCGCCGCCAAGCTCGGCGAGCAGGTGGGCGTCGACCCGGTCAAGTTTGGCATGGAGGTCTTTCTCACCCGTCCGTCCGGCTCCTTCACCGCTGCCGAGATGGTCGGCAATGACATCAAGATGTTCGAGCCCGCCGGCAAGAAGCTGCTCATTGGCCAGTACGAGACCGTCGACAAGAGCCGTGCACTCGGCATGATCGACGAGATTCGCGAGGCCATGCGCGCCTACGCCGCCGAGAAGGGTGCCGACGGCATCGTCCTGTGCATCACCGACATCATGGAGGAGGGCTCGCAGGTCCTGCTCGAGGGCGAGACCGAGGCCGCTCAGAAGGGCCTGGGCATTGCCGACGAGCATGACGGCGTCTGGATGCCGGGCGTCCTCTCCCGTAAGAAGCAGGTCGCTGCCCCCATCATGGCCGCCTGCTAGGTTCTTTTGACCTAACACCGACGACCGGATCGCGGACGCCCCGCGCTCCGGTCGTTTTTTGTGCGCGGCGCCGCGTCGTCTCTTGGACAGGCGTGCCCGCGCCGTTGAGCAAATAATGTTCAACCTGTGGTTCCGCTTTTCGGCCACGCCTGCATGCTTGTCGTGCAGGGTAGGCTAGATGCAAGCGTAATACGTTAGAGCGCGGCGCCGCCACTTGGGCGGGCCGTGCTTTTTTAAGACGGGAGCCATCCCGTGAAAGGAGCCGCCCATGGCAGCAACTGAGCAGCTGTTCAACGTTCGTGAGCGCAAGCGCTTTGAACGTCACGACATCTGGGAGCGCATCGCCGAGAACGGCACGATTTCCGCCGCCGTCATGGTCTTCGCCGCCATCGCCGCCGTCATTTGCGCCAACACCGATGCCTACGAGGCTATCCATCATTTTTTGGAGACCCCGCTGCATGTGGGTCTGGGCAACCTGACGGCCGGTCTCACCGTCGAGCTTTTCGTCAACGACTTCCTCATGGCGATCTTCTTTTTACTCGTGGGCATTGAGCTTAAGTACGAGATGACAGTTGGCGAGCTCAAGAACCCGCGCCAGGCCATGCTCCCCATGCTGGCGGCCGTGGGCGGCGTCGTCGTTCCCGCCTGCATCTACCTGATCTTTAACCATGCCGGCGCGCACAACGGCTGGGCCATCCCCATGGCAACCGATATTGCCTTTGCACTGGGCGTGCTGTCGCTTTTGGGCAACCGTGTGCCCAACGGCGTGCGCGTGTTCTTCTCGACGCTCGCCATCGCCGACGACCTCATCTCCATCGCCGCCATCGCCATTTTCTACGGTCAGAGCCCCAATCCGTTTTGGTTGGGCGCCGCCGCGCTTGTGACCTGCGCGCTCGTGTGGCTCAACAAGACGCAGCATTACCGCCTTGCCCCGTATTCGGTACTGGGTCTGCTGTTGTGGTTCTGCATGTTCAAGAGTGGCGTACATGCCACGCTCGCCGGCGTCATCCTGGCCTTCACCATTCCGGCCAAGTGCGGCGTTAAGCTCGATAGCCTCACCGATTGGCTGGGCGAGTGCCTGCCGCTGCTCGACGACCGCTACGACGACGAGGCACACATCCTGGGCCAGCATGACTTTACCGTCTCGACCACCAAGGTCGAGCGCGTCATGCACCGCGTGACCCCGCCGCTCATCCGCATGGAGCGTCTGATCTCCACGCCGGTCAACTTTGTGATCCTGCCGATCTTCGCGTTCGTCAACGCACAGGTTCGCCTGGTGGGCGTGGACATGAGCACGCTGCTCACCGACCCGGTGACGCTCGGCGTGTACTTTGGCATGCTGCTGGGCAAGCCGATCGGCATCTTTGGCATGACGTTCGCCTTGGTCAAGCTCAAGGCCTGCGAGCTGCCGCACAACGTTAACTGGCACATGATTGCTGGTGTGGGCATTCTGGGCGGTATCGGCTTTACCATGTCGATTCTCATCAGCGGCCTCGCCTTCCCGACGGCCCAGTTTGAGGTTCTGGCTGCCAAGGCCGCCATCCTTGCCGGTTCGGTCACCGCTGCCGTGCTCGGCATGATCTACATGAGTGTGGTCTGCAAACACCCCGCGCCCAAGGGCGAGTAAAAGCTCGAAAACAGACACCAGAACCGGTTTGGATGCGTTCGAAACTCGGATCAGGGTGCTACTGGCCCCCTGCCAGATACCCCCGTGGTCAAAAAACGCCGTTTGTGAGTACTGTCACAAACGGCGTTTCATTTTAGGTGTGGAAAATAATGAACAAAGTTATAAGAGCTGTACGTTAATGAGTGACCATCGACTTCCAATTCGGCGCTAACTGACGGTGATTAGGGAGTTTCAAGTCCAGTTTTGCCGATTTCGACCAAGTATCGCTGCTACTAAAAAGGTAACAGTACTCATATTTGCCCTTTTTTGGCCACAAGCCCTAAAACAAGCCTCGCCAGGGTCGGGAAACGGGCCAAATCGTCGGCCTCGAGGTTTATTCCACGGTGCCGTAGACGGCGCCCCAGCCGTGGGCGGCTAAGGCGGAATTGAGCTGGTCGCAAAGTGACTGGCGGTCGTAATAGCCGGGCGGTAGCAGGTTGACGATCTCCATGAGATCGGGCGCCAGGTCCAAGATTTCGGCCTGTACGATCAGATCCAGGCGGTCGATGGCGTGGCGGTCGTAAAACAGTCCGTCGACCAGGCGCTGCAGGTCGCCGAATTCCTCGGCCTGGAACGATCCATACTCCATAGTGCCTCCTTGGGCCCCCACGCCGGCATGCGCGGCGATTCGTAATTTATTGCGATGGACTTAATCTATCACGGCTTCATAACGTTGCGGCGGTGGCGGTCTATACTTAGACGAACTGCAACGTCCCGCTTTGCGAAAGGTCGCACCCATGCAGACGATCTACCAGAAGATGGAAACCACCGAACTCGATGCCGCCATCGAGGCGCTCAAAGCCGAGGTCGCCGAGGTCAAGGCCAAGGGCCTGGCGCTCGACATGGCGCGCGGCAAGCCGTCGCCCTTCCAGGTGGACATCTCGCGCCCCATGCTCGATATCCTCAATGCCGACGCCGATCTGCACGACGGCAACGTCGACTGCTCCAATTACGGCTGCTTCGAGGGTATTCCCTCAGCACGTAAGTTGGCAGGGGAGTTCCTGGGCTGCCCCGCCGAGCAGACGCTCGTGCTGGGCTCGTCGAGCCTTTTGATTGAGCATGACATCGCCGGCATGTTCTGGCGCTGCGGCTCGTGCGGCAGCGAGCCCTGGGACGCCTACGAGACCGCGCACGACGGCAAGAAGGTCAAGTTCCTGTGCCCCGTTCCCGGCTACGATCGCCACTTTGGCATCACCGCCGACTTGGGCATCGAGAACGTCCCCGTTGCGATGACCGACAACGGCCCCGACATGGACGAGATCGAGCGCCTCGTTGCCGCTGACGACTCCATTAAGGGCATCTGGTGCGTGCCCAAGTATTCCAACCCCACGGGCATCACCTTTAGCGAGGACACTGTGCGCCGTCTGGTCGAGATGCCCACGGCCGCGCCCGATTTCCGCATCTTCTGGGACAACGCCTACTGCGTGCACGACCTGTACGACGAGACCGACGAGCTCGCAAACATCTTTGACCTCGCTCGCGCGGCGGGTACCGAGGACCGCGTGGTGGCCTTTGCCTCGACGTCCAAGATCACCTTCCCGGGCGCCGGCATCGGCTTTATCGGTGCGAGCCCCGCGGTCATCGCCGAGTTCTCCAAGCGCCTGAAGGCCGGCCTCATCAGCGCCGACAAGCTCAACCAGCTGCGTCACGTGCGTTTCCTTCCCACCATCGAGGCGGTCAAGGAGCACATGAAAAAGCATGCCGAGTTCCTGCGTCCGCGCTTTGAGGCCGTCGAGCGCAAGCTCACCGAGGGCTTGGGCGATACGGGCTGTGCCACCTGGACGCACCCCCGCGGCGGCTACTTTGTAAGCTTCGATGGTCCCGAGGGCTCGGCCCAGAAGGTCGCCGCGCTTTGCGCCGACCTGGGCGTCAAGCTCACGCCGGCCGGTGCTACCTGGCCCTATGGCAAGGACCCGCGCGACACCAACATCCGCATCGCGCCGAGCTATCCCACGGTCGAGGACCTGGAGGCCGCGCTCGACGTGCTGGTGCTGGCCGTTAAGCTCGTCGCTGCCGAGCTTGCGCGTGCCGAGCGCGCCTAACGCGCGGCTTCCCGTACTATCCGCACTTTCGATACGTAAAGGAGCGTATTTATGGATTTGGGTATTTCCACCAACCCCACGCCAGAGCTCTACACCATTAAGGTAACCGGCGAGATCGATATTTCTAACGCCGATAGCCTGCGCAATGTCATCGACCTGGCGCTCGAGCAGCCCACCGAGGCCGTTGAGCTCGACTTTGCCCAAGTGAGCTACATCGATTCGACGGGCATTGGCGTGCTCGTGGGCGCCGCGCACCACGCGGTCGACCACGGCAAGCGCTTTAGCTGCACCAATGTGCAGCCCCCGGTGATGCGCGTGGTTCAGCTGTTGGGTGTCGACCAGGAGATTTCGATCACCGCTGCATAATCTTTGCCCCCAAAAGGGCGTGCCGTTTGGCATATGTTCGTGATGCGCTCGGACGTTTTAGCGTCCGGGCGCTATACTTGACCGAATGAATAGACGAGTTCCGGCCGAATGGCGCGGTGCGGGCTCGACTCACATCGAGCCTTGGAGGTATGTGTGTTTGGTATTGGAGAGGGTGAGCTCGCGATCATCGTGGTCTTCGGCTTTTTGCTGTTTGGCCCGGATAAGCTCCCGCAGATGGGCCGCACGATCGGCCGTGCCATCCGTCAGTTCCGCGAGACGCAGGAAAAGATGACGGCCGTTGTTCAGTCCGAGATTATCGATCCGGTGAGCGAGGCCGCGTCGGCCCCGGTCAAGCCCAAGAAGGCCGCTGCGACCGACGACGATTCCGATGCGGACGAGGATGCCGCCGAGACGGCTGCGCCCGCCAAGAAGGAGACCTTTGCCGAGCGCCGTGCCCGCCTTGCCGCCGAGAAGGCCGCGAGCGAGGGTGCTGCTGAGGGCGAAGGTGCTGCCGATGAGGCCGAGGGCGCCGAGCCCGCCGAGGCCGAGCCTGCCGAGCCCGAGCCTGTTGCAGAGCCGGAGCCCGAGCCGGCAGAGCCCACGACGGCTGACCTCTACGCCCGTCGTCCCCGCAAGCGCAAGGCCGTCGTCGACCAGCTCGCTCGCGAGCTCGAGGCCGAGGACGAAGCCGCTGCCGCCGACGCCCCGAAGGGAGGCGATGAGTAATGCCTATCGGACCTGCGCGAATGCCGCTCTTCGATCACCTGGGAGAGCTCCGTCGCCGCCTGACCATCGTGGTCGTCTCGGTGTTTGCCGCCGCTATCGTGCTGTACTTCGCCACGCCCGTGGTGCTCGACATCTTGGAAGACCCCATCCGCTCCTTTGTGCCGGACGGTAAGTTCTACATCACCACCACGCTCGGCGGCTTTGGCTTGCGCTTCTCGCTGGCCATCAAGATGGCCGTGGTCATGTGCACGCCCATGATTATCTGGCAGATTCTGGCGTTTTTCCTGCCGGCGCTTCGCCCCAACGAGCGCAAGTGGGTCGTGCCCACGGTGCTCGCCTCGACGGTGCTGTTCTTCCTGGGCGCAATCTTTTGCTACTTCATCATCATCCCGGCGGGCTTTGAGTGGCTCATCGGCGAGACCTCGGCCGTCGCCACGGCACTGCCCGACCTGGAGAACTACGTCAACATGGAGCTGCTCTTTATGATCGGCTTTGGTGTGGCGTTTGAGCTGCCGCTCATCATCTTCTACCTGTCTGTTTTCCACATCGTGTCCTACGCGGCCTTCCGCAGCGCCTGGCGCTACGTGTACGTAGGCCTGCTCGTGGGTTCGGCTGTGATCACGCCCGACGGCTCGCCCGTTACGCTGGGCCTCATGTATGGCGCCCTGCTCTCGCTCTACGAGATTTCGCTTGCCATCGCCCGAGTGGTCATTACCGCGCGCGAGGGCAAGGAGGGCTTGTTTGTGAGTCGTCTGGACCTGTTCTCGGACGATGAGGACGACGAGGAGTAAATCGGTATGCACGAGGTTGGCATTGTCAACGGCATACTCGATACAGTGATTCGCGCGGCGCGTGGGGCGGGGGCCTCGCGCGCCGTTTTGGTAACGCTGCGTATCGGGGATATGACCGAAGTTGTGCGCGAGGCGCTCGACTTTGCGTGGGAGACATTTCGCGACGAGGACCCGCTCACGAAGGGCTGCGAGCTTGCCGTGGAGGAAGTCCATCCACAAAGCGAGTGCCTGGACTGCGGCGAGGTCTTTGATCACGATCGTTTCCATTGTCGCTGTCCCCAGTGTGGCGGCGCCAACGTGCGTCTGCTGCACGGCCGCGAACTCGACATCGCAAGTATCGAGATCGAGACCCCCGACGATTAGCCCGCCAGCCATTTGGGGACGGGGTATAAATGGTAGAAATAGATACGCCGTGCGGCTTGACATTCCGTTCCGACGTGTGCAAGCAGGCAAAATGGCAAGTGTCAACGACGAAATCTACCATTTCTACCCCGTCCCCAGATGGCAGAAGTAAGGAGCGCCGAGTATGGCCGAGAAAACGATTGATATCGCGTCGCCGATTCTGTCGCGCAATGAGCGCCTGGCAGATCAGCTGCGTCAGCGATTTAATGAGGCAGGCACCTATGTGATCAATGTGTTGTCGAGCCCCGGTTCGGGTAAGACCACTACGATTCTGGGCACCAACGAGCGCCTGCGTGACAAGGCGGACTTACGTTGCGCCGTCATCGAGGGCGATATCGCCTCGGATGTCGATGCCATTACCATGAAGGAAGCCGGCATGCCCGCCATCCAGATCAACACGGGCGGCCTGTGCCACCTCGAGGGCAACATGATCATGGAAGCCGTTGACGCGTTCGACCAGGCCGTTGGGCTCGATAACATCGACGTCATTTTTATCGAAAACGTGGGCAACTTGGTCTGTCCGGTCGACTTTGACCTGGGTGAGAACCTGTCCATCATGATCCTCTCGGTGCCCGAGGGCGACGACAAGCCCATCAAGTACCCGGGCATCTTCCAACACGCCGGCGCGCAGCTGCTCAACAAGGTCGATGTGGCCCCGGCTTTCGATTTTGACATGGATAGGTATACTAAGACACTCGATGACCTCAATCCGCAGGCGCCGCGGTTTGCCGTGAGCGCGCGCAAGGGCGAGGGCATGGATGCCTGGTGCGATTGGCTCATCGGGCAGATTGAGCAAGCAAGGGCGTAAGTCGGCCGCCATACGGGCGGGCGTAGCCGCAGAGATACGAGATAGGAGCCTCTTTTGAAGCTCATCATCGCCGAGAAAAACGACGCCGCGCGTCAGATCGCCGAGCGGCTGTCCACGGGTAAGCCCAAAAAGGACAAGGTGTACAACACCGCCATCTACCGTTTTGAGTGGAAGGGCGAGGAGTGCGTGACGATCGGTCTTGCCGGTCACATCCTGGCGCCCGATTTTTGCGACAGCGTGCTGTTCGATAAAAAGCTGGGCTGGTATTCGGTCACCGAGGACGGCGAGATGCTGCCGGCCGACATACCCGATGGCCTGGCGCGTCCGCCCTACGACACCAAGCGTAAACCGTTCCTTGCCGACGGCATTTCCATCAAGGGCTGGAAGCTCGAGAGCCTGCCTTACCTCACCTGGGCACCCGTCATTAAGCTACCGGCCGAGAAGGAGCTCATTCGTTCGCTCAAGAACCTGGCTAAGAAGTCCGACAGCGTCATCATCGCCACGGACTTCGACCGCGAGGGCGAGCTGATCGGTTCGGACGCTCTCAACAAGGTGCGCGAGGTGGCGCCCGACTTGCCGGTTGCCCGCGCCCAGTACTCTTCGTTTACCAAGGCCGAGATCACGCACGCCTTCGATAATCTCGTCTCACTCGACCAGAATCTAGCCGACGCCGGTGAGAGCCGCCAGCATATCGACCTCATTTGGGGCGCGGTGCTCACGCGTTATCTGACGCTCGCCAAGTTCGGCGGCTTTGGTAACGTGCGCTCTGCCGGCCGCGTGCAGACGCCGACGCTCGCCCTGGTGGTCGAGCGCGAGCGCGAGCGCATGGCGTTTGTGCCCGAGGACTATTGGCAGATTCGCGGCATGGGTGCCGCGCAGGGCGCTGCCGAGGACGACCGCTTTAAGATCGCGCACAAGACGGCGCGTTTTACCGACAAGGATGCTGCCGAGACGGCGTACGGCCATGTCGACGGCGCCAAGACGGCGACCGTTGCCGCGGTGACCAAGCGCTCGCGTAAGCAGCAGCCGCCCACGCCGTTTGCGACGACCTCGCTGCAGGCTGCCGCCGCGGCCGAGGGCATCTCGCCTGCGCGTACGATGCGCATCGCCGAGTCCCTCTACATGGCCGGTCTCATCAGCTACCCGCGTGTCGATAATACCGTGTACCCTGCGACGCTCGATCTGGGCGCCGTGGTGAGCGACCTGGCAAAGATCAACCCGGCGCTGGCGCCCGTGTGCAAAAAGGTGCTCGCCGGTCCCATGAAGCCCACGCGCGGCAAAGTCGAGACCACCGACCACCCGCCTATCTATCCCACGGGCGAGGGCGATCCGTCCACGCTCGACGGCGGCCAGCGCAAGCTCTACGACCTCATCGCCCGTCGCTTCCTGGCGACGCTCATGGGGCCCGCGACCATCGAGAACACCAAGCTCGAGCTCGACGTGAACGGTGAGCCGTTCGTGGCTTCGGGCGATGTGCTCGTGACCCCTGGCTTCCGCGAGGCCTACCCGTACGGCCTTAAACGCGACGAGCAGATGCCGCCGCTGGAGCAGGGCGATACGGTCGACGTGTTCGACATTAAGCTCGAGGCCAAGCAGACCGAGCCGCCCGCGCGCTATAGCCAGGGCAAGCTCGTTCAGGAGATGGAAAAGCGCGGCCTGGGTACCAAGTCCACGCGCGCGAGCATCATCGAGCGTCTGTACGCCGTGCGCTATCTCAAAAATGATCCCGTTGAGCCGAGCCAGCTAGGCATCGCCATCATCGACGCGCTGACGCAGTTTGCCCCGCGCATCACGAGCCCCGATATGACCAGCGAGCTCGATGGCGATATGACCCGTGTGGAGCGCGGCGAGGATACCGAAGAGCATGTCGTGACGCACTCGCGCGCGCTGCTGGCTGGCGTGCTCGACGAGCTGCTCAAGCACACACAGGAGCTGGGCGACGCCATTAGCGACGCCGTCACGGCCGATGCGCGCGTGGGCGCCTGCCCCAAGTGCGGCAAGGACCTGGTTATGAAGACGAGCGCCAAGACCCGCGGCAGCTTTATCGGCTGCATGGGCTGGCCCGACTGCGACGTGACCTATCCGGTGCCGAGCGGCGTCAAGGTAAGCCCGCTCGAGGGCGAGGCGGCCGTGTGCCCCGAGTGCGGCGCGCCGCGCATTAAGTGCCAGCCGTTCCGCCAGAAGGCCTTCGAGATTTGCGTGAACCCCACGTGCCCCACCAACTACGAGCCCGATCTTAAGGTGGGCGAGTGCAAGGTGTGCGCCGAGGCAGGACGCCATGGCGACCTGATCGCGCACAAGAGCGAAAAGAGCGGCAAGCGCTTTATCCGCTGCACCAACTACGATGACTGCGGCGTGAGCTATCCACTGCCGGCGCGCGGCAAGCTCGAGGCGACGGGCGAGACCTGTCCCGAGTGCGGCGCTCCCATCGTGGTGGTCAACACGGCGCGCGGTCCGTGGCGTATCTGCGTCAACATGGACTGCCCGACCAAGGAGAAGAAGCCCGCCCGCGGCCGCAAGACCACGACCAAGGCGAGCACGACGAAGAAGACTTCGACGGCAAAGAAGGCCACGGCTAAGAAAGCCACTGCCGCCAAGAAGTCGACCGCGAAGAAGTCGACTGCCAAGAAAGCAGCCGCTGACAAGTAACCGAGCACATAACCGAGCACATATAGACACGGCGGGGCCGGGCGCGCAAATGCAAATGCGCGCCCGGCCCCACTTCTAAGTTGCGGTGAAATAGGGACTGTTTTTGCTGGCAAAAGGCCTAATTAATCCCTATTTCACCGCAAGTTTTGATCAGTTGTTGGGATTACTTCACCTCGACGGGTGCGGCGCCGGGGTAGCGGTCCTCAAAGTCCAGACGGTATTTGTTGTCGTTGGTGCCCGCTACGTTGTCGCGCGCCAGCGGCGCCACGATCTCGTCCTTGTGGTTGGCGGGGCTGGAGTACTCAAGGCTGATCTCCCAAGCGTCGCAAATGACGTCGATGCGATTCTCCAGGTCGTCATAGAGCGTGATGATATCTTTCCACGAGCCGTAATTCTGCGAGTCGATGGGAACGTTCAGGTCCTCGACCTCGTCCTTCAGGTCGTCGATCTGATCCTCGAGCGACTCGGCGGCATCGCTGGCAGATTGGCGCGAGCTGCGGTCATCCTTGAGATAGTACGTGTTAAACGTGGTGGCGCAGTCGCGAACCTGCTGATCAAGATCGGAGAGCCTGCTGTAGTAGGAGCTCAGCTGGTCGTAGACGTTCTGCTCGCTGATGGTGGCGGCATCGTGGACGTCATCGTCATCATCATCGTCAAGCTTGTTGGGGTCGCCCTTGACGGACGCATCGTCGTTATCGTGGTCGATCTTGACCTTCTCGATCGTCGTGCCCTTGGTATCATCAGCGCCCTTGTCGAAAGGCTTGATCATAAAGAACACGACGAGCGCGATAATCACGACGATCAGCACGGCGATGATGCCGATAAACAGGGCGTTGTTGTTCTTGGGAGCAGCGGGGGCGCCGGCCTGCGGAGCGGCGGTCGGTATGGGCTGCGGCGGAGCGGAGCCGGCTGGCGCCGCCCATTGCTGCGTCGTGTCGACTTCGGGCTGGGGAGCGGGCACGGGCTGATGGGCGGACTGTACGGTCACGTCTGCCGGTTGGGGCTGAGTCGACGTGGGCTGCTGCGCAGACTGAACCGTGGTCGCGGCGGTGTCGAAGGCGGCGTCGGGCGCGGCGGCATGTTCGGCTGCCTGTGCATTCTCTTGCGACTGAGAGGCCTGGCCATCATCGGTTACCGGCGTTCCGCAGCTGGTGCAAAAACGCTCGTCGTCATTCAGAAGCTTGCCGCAATGGGTACAAAACCGGGGCATGATGGTTCCTTCCATTCGATGTGTTGGCTAGATTATAAGGTGGTTCAGGTGCGGTTGGGCCGCGCCGACCCAACTGGTTATGTGAGGATGATCATGTCGCGCAAGCCCTGTCGCATGCGTCACAATGAGTGCGGCGTGCTGGGTGTCCGGCGCGGCCGTTTATCGACGGCTCGGTAGAATGCGATGGTGGGGAGTGAGTCTGTGTACTGCGGCGAGCAAGGTCGGGGTGGCGGCGACAACGTGGAGGCGTTCCGGTTCCCGCCGGGGGATGCGCCCCTCGCTGTGCGCGATTGCTCGCGTCGAGTGTTTTGTGCCGGGATGTTGACCGGAGCGCTTGCCTCGGTGATGAGTCTCGGCGGCTGTGCCACGCGCCGCAACGAGGCTGGGGGCTCCGCTGTCTCTGTCAAACAAACGTCAAAGCGGTCATCCGCGACAAAAGCGACGGCCGCCCCTAAGTCTTCTTGGATTGCCGCCATTCAGCAAGATATCGAGGCCCTGGTCGAGCCGTATGGCGACTCCGTCTCGGTTTACTCCGTGGCGCTTGATCCTCAAACGTTCGCGTCGCTCGATGGTGAAGTCGCTGTGGCGCCGGACGCGCGACATGTGGCGGCAAGCATCATCAAGCTTCCCATTCTCGCTTGTGCGCTCGAGACCGTGACGGCGGGCGGGCTGTCCCTCGACGAGCAGATAACGGTAACGCAGCGGGATATCGTGGGTGGCAGCGGCAACATTCAGTCGCGCGGCGCGGGTGTGTCGTACAGTATTGACGAGCTGCTGCACGCTATGATCGCCCAGAGCGATAACGTGGCAGCGAACCTTGTTATCGGCAGGCTTGGCATGGATACGGTCAACGAAACGTGCGCCGCATTGGGACTGACCCAGACCGTGCTCGCTCGTTTGATGATGGACACCGAGGCCCAGGCACAAGGTCGCGAGAACTATACGAGCGCCCGTGATGCTGCGGCTGTGTTGCAACGGCTGGCGGCGGGGACAATCGCGACGCCCGAGCTGTGCGAGCGAGCGCGCGGATATCTGCTGGCGCAGGAAGACGCACGCGGTATTGTCGAAGGCGTTCCCGGCGGCGTTTTGGTCGCGCACAAAACGGGCAGCCTGGCGAATGCTCAGCACGATGCCGCAATCGTCTACGCCGAGCGCCCTTACGTGCTGGCAATCCTCACCCAAGACCTCGAACGCGAGAAGGCCCTAGCCCTCGAGCGCGACATTTCCTTCGCTGTTAACGCCCGTGCCCACTCCTAACTTGCGGTGAAATAGGGATTGTATTTACTGTTAGAAGGCGTATTCAGTCCCTATTTCACCGCAACTTAGAGGGTCGGCAGTTAGGGACGTTCCTTTTCGGCCGGCACTTTGGGAACGTCCCCAATGACTAGTCATTTAAGAACGTCCCCAATGACTAGGTGGGATTTGGGGTGCGCCGGACGCTGGGGTATCATGGCTTGGTTGCTATAACTTGCATTTTCGCGCCTTGTAGGAAGGGGCTGCGCCCATGGCTTTTGAGCCCGCTCAACATAGCTTTATCACGCTCGAGGGCGTCGACGGCGCCGGCAAGTCCACGCAGGCGCGCCTGCTTGCCCGCGCACTCGACCTCGCTGGCTATCAGGTTGTAACTCTGCGCGAGCCGGGCGGTACCGTCATCAGCGAAAAGATCCGCGCCCTGCTGCTCGACCCCGCCAATACGGCGATGGGCGACACCTGCGAGTTGTTGCTCTACGAGGCGGCGCGCGCCCAGTTGGTGCACGAGGTCATAGCTCCCGCCCTCGCTGCCGGCAAGGTGGTCCTGTGCGACCGCTTCTACGATTCCACGACCTGCTACCAGGCGTTTGCCGATGGCCTCGATCGCCAGATAGTGTGCGACGCCAACAACCTGGCCGTCGCGGGTACGCACCCGGCGCTCACGCTCGTCTATCACATCACGCCCGAGCAGGCGGCACTGCGCATGGCAGCCCGTGGTGCGGCGGATCGTATGGAGGCCAAGGGCATGGCCTTCCAGGAGCGCGTCTACCAGGGATTTTGTTCCATTGCTGCCGAGGAGCCAGACCGCGTAAAGCTCATCGATGCCACTGCGTCGATTGCAGACGTCTTCGCGCAGACGGTCGAGCTGGTTCGTGCGCACGGTCTCGACATCCCCCAGGATGCCGTCGCCGCCGCGCTTGTCCAGGAGGCTGAGTAACATGGCCCCCGCTCAGGCAAGCTTGCTGGCCAAGCTCGACACCCAGGAACGCGTGCGCGACTTTTTGACCAACGCCATCGCAAGCGGCCGTGCATCGCACGCCTACCTGTTTTTGGGCGCGCCCGGCGCGGGCAAGCTCGACGCCGCGTGGGCGCTTGCCCAGGCCTTCCTGTGCGAGCAGGATGGCTGCGGCTCATGCGATAGCTGCGTGCGCGTCGCCCGTCATACGCACCCCGACGTGCACTATTACACGCCCGAGAGCGCTACGGGCTACCTCATCGCCCAGACCCGCGAGCTGCTCGATGACGTGCCCCTGGCGCCCATCCGCGCCAAGGCAAAGGTCTACATCATCGACCGTGCCGAGCAACTGCGCGCCAACACCGCCAACGCGCTGCTCAAAACGCTCGAGGAACCGCCCGAGGGCGTCATGTTCATCCTGTTGGGCACCTCGGCCGACGTGATGCTGCCCACCATCGTGAGCCGCTGCCAGTGCGTACCGTTTCGGCTGGTTTCGCCCACTGTGGCTGCGCAGGCCGTGAGCCGCGCCACCGGTCAGGACCCTGCGCGTTGCCGCATGGCCGTCGCTGTGGCGGGAAGCCCCACGCGTGGCATCGAGTTCCTCAAGAGCGCCGAGCGCCAGGACGCCCGTCGCCAGATGGTTCGTGCCATCGACTCGCTCATCGCCGCCGACGAGGCCGATGTGCTCAGCCGCGCCAAGTCGCTCATCGTCGCCGTCAAGGCGCCGCTCGCCGAGGTCAAGTCCACGCAGGAAAAGGTGCTCGAGCAAAATGCCGACTACCTGTCGCGTGGAGCATTGAAGCAGCTTGAGGACCGCAACAAGCGCGAACTCAACGCGCGCGAGCGTTCGGGTATCATGGAAGCGCTGGCGAGCGCGCGGACGCTCATGCGCGACGTGCTGCTGACGCTTCAGGGCGAGGCAGCCGACGTGGTGAACGAGGACGTGCGCGACACGATCGGGCGGCTTGCCGCGGCGACGAATGTTGCGGGTGCCACCCAGGCGCTCGAGGCGGTTGTCACCGCTGAGCGCAACATCGCCAGAAACGTTACTCCCCAGCTGGCCATCGAGGTCATGCTGTTCGATATCAGGAAGGCACTGAAATGCCGTTAGTCGTACCCGTTAAGTTTACCTACGCCTCGCGCGACCTGTGGTTCGACCCACAGGATCTGGATATCCTCGAGGCCGATTATGCCATTTGCTCCACCGAGCGCGGAACCGAGATCGGCCTGGTCACGGCCGATCCCTTCGAGGTGCCGCAAGACGAGATTGGCCAGCCGCTCAAGCCCGTGTTGCGCGTAGCGAGCGACATCGACCTGCAGCTTGCCGACGACCTGGCTATCCAGGGTGACGAGGCCATGGTCGACTTCCGCCGTCTGGTCAAGGAACTCGACCTCGAGATGAAGCCGGTCGGCGTCGAGTACCTGTTTGGCGGCGAGAAGGCTGTGTTCTACTTTGCTGCCGAGGAGCGCGTTGATTTCCGTCAGCTCGTCAAGGACCTGTCCTCGACGCTGCACATTCGCGTCGACATGCGCCAGATCGGCGTGCGTGACGAGACCCGCCTGGTGGGCGGCTATGCCCAGTGCGGCCAGGAGCTCTGCTGCACGCGCTTTGGCGGACAGTTTGAGCCGGTTTCGATTCGCATGGCAAAAGAGCAGGACCTGCCGCTCAACTCGTCCAAGATTAGCGGCGTCTGCGGCCGCCTGATGTGCTGCCTGCGCTACGAGTTCGAGGCGTACAAGGACTTTAAGAGCCGCGCGCCCAAAAAGAAGACGCTTATCGATACGCCGCTTGGCAAGGCGCGTATCCAGGAATATGACACGCCGCGTGAGCAGCTGGTGTTGCGCTTGGAGAACGGCAAAGTCTTTAAGGTTAACCTGGCCGACATGACCTGCTCTGAGGGCTGCAAAAAGAAGGCCGCCGAGCAGGGCTGCAACTGCCGCCCCGACTGCGTGACGCGCGATGTGCTCGAGCGTATCGAGTCGCCCGAGATGCGCCTGGCGCTTATGGAGCTCGACCGCGAGAATGGCGTCGACGTGGGCGATGGCCTGTCGAGCGCCGACCGTCTGGCGGGGACGACGATGCCCAAGCGCCGCCGTCGCGATGCGGACGCCGATACCCGTGCGGGTCAGAGCCAGGGCGAGGGTCGCGGCCGCGGTAAGGGTCGCGGCAAGGCCGAGGCACCCGAGGTTGAGGAGGCTGCCGGTGGACGTCGTCGCCGCAAGCGCTCGGGTTCGGGCGATGCCGGCGAGGCCGCTCCCGCAGGCAAGAATTCCCCCCGCGAGCGCGAGGCTCAGCAGCCCCAACAGCAAAACCGCGGCGGTGGCATGAATCCCACGCGCCGTCGCCGCCGCCATTTGTCGAGCGAGGAGCGCGAGGACGCCTTCCGCGCCGCAGCCGCTCGCGAAGCCGGTGCCGGCCCCAAGGGTGGTTCGGGTTCCGATGCGCCTGCCGACAAGGGTGGCAAGCAGCGCAACGATGACGAGCGCACCCCGCGTCCGCGTCGTCGCCATTCCTCGGGCACGCAGCAAAAGCCCTCGGTGCCCTCTGTGGCCGATCAGGTCTCGGATGGCGAGGTCAAGGTCACACGTCGTCGCCCCGGAGATGGCGGAGGGGCAGCTGCCAAGGCCGTGCGCGGTGCTGCTCGTGACGAACGCGAGTCGCGCGAAGATCGTGGTGGCGAGGGTTCGGCCGACCAGGGCCAGAAGCGCCGTCGCCGTCGCCGTTCCCGCAAGCCGCGCCAGGACGGTGGCGAGGGCTCGACCCAAAACTCGTCCGCACCGCAACCGCCCACCGGCGAATAGTGCCCGCAAACGGATTTAACCTGCCTGACCCCAAACGCGTCGAGGTACCATAGCGCTGAATCAACGACCCTCCCTGCGACCGAGCGTAGGGAGGGTTGTGTCGTGAAGAGACATTTGAACGTGTTGGGATGCCTGCAAGGTGCCGGCATCCTACCGTTTGCGGACGAATTGCTACCGTTTGCCGAGCGGGCGGCGCACGAGGCGCTTGAGGCGTTGTCACCCACGCGATGTGCCGGCTGCGAGCGCGCCGGTGCGCTTATTTGTCAAGACTGCCTGGCCGCGCTCGCGCTCATCGACCCGCGGCATAGCTGCACTCGATGCGGCGCCCCGTTTGGAGACTTGCTGTGCACCGAGTGCTCGGTCGAGGGTACGTCCTCGGCGATGGCCGAAGCACTCGACCGGTGCCTGGCATGTGCCGTTTACACGCATCCGCTGCCGCGGATCATTAAAGCGTACAAAGACGCGGGCGAGCGACGCCTGGCGCCGTATCTGGCAGAGCTGCTATACGACACCGCCTTACATGCCCAGGTCGCGGCACCCGAACGCTTAGGCGGTGTGTTGTCCGGCGCCGATGCAGTGGTGTTTGTGCCCGCGACGGCGGCGGCGTTTCGGCGACGCGGCTTCGATCATATGGAAGCCATCGCGCGCCCATTTTGCGAGCTGTCGGGTGTTCCGCTGCTCGACGCCCTCGTTAAGTACGGCCATGGCGACCAGCGTGAACTCGGTCGTGAAGAGCGCCGTGAACGCGCCCGAGGCATGTACGAGACCGTTGAGGACGTGCGGGGCCGCCGCCTGCTGCTTATCGACGACGTTATCACCACGGGTGCGACGATGGCAGTGGCTTCGGCGGAACTCAAGCGCGCCGGTGCCGCGGCCGTTGATGGCCTCGCTATCGCACGCGTTTGGTAGGGGTGATTCGTGTGGCGGTAACAATCAGGCAGTGTGACAAACCGACAAAAGAGCAGCTAGCGGCTTCCGTGATCCTGACGGGCGCCTCGGCGTTGCGTATGATGCGCGCCGAGCGCCGGCAGATGGGCTACGTCGGCTGGAAGGACCTTGAGCCCGAGGAGGAACGCCGCGTGCTGTGTGCGTCATCGCCTTCGACCGAGGATATTTATCTTTCCGACCTGGTTCGAATTGGAGCCAAAAGCGGCGAGGTGCAAGAAGATCTGTGCTTGCTGGTGGGATCTGCGGTGCAGCGCCGCCGCATGCCTGGCGTGGACTGGTCCGTGTGCTCCGGGTTGCCTGCCGGCTCGATTCTAGAGGTGGAACCGGGGATGTACAGCCTATCTCCCGAGGCCCTTTGTGTTGCCGTCGCTCGCGAGGTCGGCTGTATCCAGGCGTTTGCCCTGGCCCAGGAACTGTGTTCCAAGATTTCACTGAGCGATCGCGGGAAGTATCTACCTCCCTATACCTCGCCTGTTGCGAATAGGCTTGCAAAGGACAAGGACCAACCGGCAGACGTGGGCTACTTTGAAGTCGAGCCAGTGCTGACGCCCGATCGCCTGGCAGATTACCTTGCGGCATGCAAGGGGAGTGCGGCCAAACAGCTGCTGCGCCTGTGTCCCTACCTGTCAGAAAACCTGCTCTCGCCCATGGAGTGCATCATGCTCGCTCTGTTTTCGCTTCCGTTTTCCTATGGCGGATTTGCCTGCGGTCCCTTTAAGACCGACTACAAGATCGAGTTCGATGACCGCGCGCAGGCAATCTCGGGGATGCCGCATGCAGTTTGCGATGCGTATCAGGAAGAAGCCCGGTTTGACCTGGAATACAACGGTGAGCTGGGCCATTCCTCCCGGAGGGGACGTATCCATGATGAAAAACGCAACACGGGCTTGATTACTATGGGAATCGAGGTCGCGACGGTCAACAACGAAATGCTCTGCGACATGGAAGCGATGGAAGCGCTCGCATGGCGCATCCACCAGCGTGTGCGAAAGCGGTACCGGAATCGTGTCGATGCCCGCAGAAAGAAGCAAGAGGCGTTGCTTAACACGCTGCGGGCGTGTTTTGGGCTTAAGCCGGCCTAATTCGCGTCGAAAATAGGGGGTTAATCATATGCCCTGGCCAAAATATGGCAAATATGAGTACTGTCACTAAATCAGTAACAGTAAAATCAAGGAATTTAGGACTCGGAGGCGTCGTAAAGTAAGAAGATAATAAACAAATGTAGAATAACTAAGCATCAGGTTGGCGACACTGAGCGCAAAATCTGTCCGAGAGGCCAAAATTGTCTGCTACTAAATTGGTAACAGTACTCATATTTGCTATTTTTTGGCCACGGCACCCTGAGACGGGTGCCCCGGAGCTCCCCGTAGGGGAGCTCCGGGCTTCATGGGGGCACGAATAGTCCGCTCCGACCTGCAAAATCTGTGCTCACGGTGCGAATGACGCCCCTAACCTTAAACTTTAGCTTGAACTTAGCTATAATGCGCTACGTTCCTGCCAGGCTGTGGTTGCGGACGGACAAAATGTCCATCCTAGTCCAAGACAGACGCGGTCAAAGGGATCCACGTAAGCGACCGCGTGCGCGCGGCGCGATCATGGCGCGTCCTAGATGTAAGCCGCACCGTCCGTTCTACTTTCTTTGGGGCAATACCGCCTCGCGGGCGAGCGGGCCAGTCGTGAAGGTGGCTACGGCCTCCCGAGCAAACACCCCGGTGCGCAAGTGTGGGGTCAAATACCAGGTCAGCTGGTGGGAACAACCCGTTATTCCGCGCAACGCACGGATTGTATACGACACAGAAGGCAGGGTAGTGGACATGGTGAGGGGCAGCTTGATGCACGCGGCTCGGTTAGGTGCTGGGACCGCGGCGGTCATTGCCGTATTGGGCTTGAGCGGATGCGCGTTCAATCCACTGTCCACGTTCACGACGCCCACGATTGACCAGATCGAGCGCGAGACCGTCACCCCTGCGGTGTCGGACGATGCCCTGGTCACTCCCGGCACCCTGACGGTTGCCCTCGATACCTCCGATGCCCCGCAGGCCATGCAGGGCGCCGATGGCAACCTCACGGGCTACGCGGTCGACGCTGCCCGCGCCCTTGCAAGCCGCATGGGCCTTAAGGTTGCCTTCGTCGATGCGTCTTCTGCCGATTCCGCGCTTGGTGACAAAAAGGCCGACATCTTCATTGGTGACATCAATTCCACGGATGGTGACATCAGCACGCTTGGTACTTGCCTGTACGACGCTGCGGCAGTGTTCGGAAAGACGAGCGACGGCGAGTCGCTGAGCGTTTCCACCGAAACGCTTAACACCGCTACCCTGGGCGTTCAGACCTCCTCGGCCTCGCAGGAAGCGCTCGCCAAGCAGAGCATCACGGCCAACCAAAAGACATTCTCCAACATCAACGAGTGCTTTGAGGCGCTCGAGTCCGGCGAGATCGACTACGTGATTTGCGACTCCACGGCCGGCGGCTACCTTGCGCGCCTGATGAGCCAGATCTCTTACGTCGGCGCGCTCGAGACGCCCTCGACGCTCGGCGTCGCGGGCCTCGCGGCCAACGATGAGCTATGCCGTGCCGTGAGCGATGCCCTCGACGGTATCACGGTCGATGGCACGCTCGAGGCGGTCCACTCCGTCTGGTACGGCACGATGCCCTATGACCTCACCACCAAGACTGTCTCGGGCGCCGACGTGCAGTCGACCGAGACCGGATCCAGCGAGTCCGCATCCTCCGATTCGAGCAGCGAGGGTACAACCTCCAAGGATAAATCGTCCAGCCAGGAGGGCACTATCACCGACGACGACATTAACAAGCTCAATAGCTAGTTATTGCTAGGGGTGGCGTCTCCTAGGCGCTAGGAGAGACGCCTCTTCACGGTTTCAACACGCATTGCCGGGCTTTCCCAACAGGGGAGCCCGGCTTTTTCGTTTCCATAAAACCAGCAGGTCAAAGCCAATTTCAAGAAGAAAAACCAACTCTGCCGTCGCCCTCCCATAGCGCACTTTGCCACAGAAAAGTGCGAGACTTCGGTATGCGGTATCAAGCAATCGTTATTCGGGTCTTTGGGAATCCGCGTGATTAAATGCACGGCAATGGGTACATAGCCAGTACAGTAAGTCCCCGAGGCAGATTGGAGCCACGTATGGATATCAAGGTTTCTGGACGCAAGACGACGGTAACCGATGCTCTGCGTGCGCATGTGGATGAGAAGATCGGCGAGGCGCTCAAGGTTTTCGATATCGAGCCCATGACGGTCGACGTTGTACTTCGCTATGAGAAGAACCCCTCGAACCCCAACCCGGCAATCGTCGAGGTTACGGTTCGTGCCCGCGGTTCGGTGATTCGCGTTGCCGAGCACGGTGCAGATATGTACGCCGCCATCGACCTCTCCGCCGATAAGGTCACCCGCCAGCTGCGCAAGTTCAAGACCAAGGTCGTGGACAACCGCCAGGGCGGTGCCAGCGCGGCGGATGTCGCACCGGTCGAGCGCGTCGAGGATCTGGCCGACCTGCTGCTGCCCGAGGAGGAGGACGACCTGCTCGTCCGCGAGAAGGTCATCGATGTCACCCCGATGACTGAGGAGCAGGCGCTGGTGCAGACCGATCTGCTCGGCCACGACTTCTACGTGTTCGAGAACGCGACGACTGGCCTCATCAATGTGGTGTATCACCGTAAGAATGGTGGATATGGCATCATCAAGCCCCGTATCGAAACACTTGACGAGTAAAATACGTTAACTTGCATGAGTTAACGGTTGGCGGCCATCCCATGCGGATGGCCGCCTTTTTACGTAAGGAGTCGCTTTGATGGACAAGGCTGCATCTACCGGCCATTCTGACCGCTGCCGCATCGTCGTCGATACCTGCTGCGACTTTAGCCCCGAGGTCGCCGCGAACCTCGATGTCGATATCCTGGGTTTCCCCTTCATTATCGATGGCGAGGAGCGCACGGACGATATCTGGTCGAGCATGAGCCCTAAGGAGTTCTACGACCGCATGCGCGCCGGTGCCCGCGTGTCTACCTCCGCCGTGTCGCTCGGTCGCTATATCGAGTTCTTTACCGAGTGCGCCAAAGAGGGTACGCCCACGGTCTACCTGTGCTTTACCTCGGCGCTGTCGTCGAGCTACAACTCCGCGTGCCAGGCGGCGGACGCCGTGCGCGCCGAGTATCCCAACTTTGAGCTCTACGTGGTCGACAACGCTCTGCCCTGCGCGACCGGCGCGCTCTTGGCGCTCGAGGCCGTGCGCCAGCGTTCGGCGGGACTGACCGCCAAGCAGCTGGTCGATTGGGCAAATGAGGCAAAGACCTACGTCCACGGCTACTTTACGCTCGAGAGCTTCGACGCACTGGCTGCCGGCGGCCGCATTCCGCCCGCGGCGGCGCAGCTCACGGCAAAGCTCGATGTCAAGCCCGAGCTCTCCTACGACCTTGCCGGCTCGCTGTCGCTGATCGGCGTCAACCGCGGCCGCAAGAAGGCGCTCAAGTCCATCCTCAAGTCGTTCCGCGAGAACTACGTGCCCGATCGCACCATGCCCATCGCCATCATGACGGCCGATGCCGAGAAGGACGGTGACTGGCTCGAGGCCGCCATCCGCAAGGAGGAAGGCTGCGCCGACGTCACCATCATCCGTAGTTCCGTCGGTCCTACCATCGGCTCGCACGTGGGTCCCGGCATGGTGGCTTGCGCGTTTTGGGGCAAGAATCGCGCCGAGAAAGCCTCGCTTTCCGACCGCATCGCGCGTCGTGTGCGCGGTGAGTAGACAGGCGCTGCGGCTGCAAGTGCCCTCAAGTCACGGCCGAAACGCTGGCACCGAGTATTTAACCTGGTAACAACACCCAACCCAAAAGGAAAGGTTTCATGGCAAACAAGCTCTCCGTCGCATTTATCGGCACCGGAATCATGGGTGCCCCCATCGCCGGCCACATCCTGGATGCCGGCTATCCCGTCACGGTCAACAACCGCACCAAGTCCAAGGCCGCCGCGCTTATCGAGCGCGGCGCTGTCTGGGCCGATACGCCGGCAGATGCCGTGGCGAACGCCGACGTCGTCTTTACCATGGTGGGCTATCCCTCCGAGGTCGAGGAGCTCTACCTGGCGGGCGACGGCCTGCTCGCGTGCACTAAGCCCGGCGCGGTCTTGATCGACCTCACCACGAGCTCGCCCGAGCTCGCCCGTGACATTGCCGAGGCCGCCCAGGTTTCTGGTCGCATGGCGTTTGACTGCCCCGTCACCGGCGGCGAGTCGGGCGCTATCGCCGGTACGCTCACGGCTATCGTGGGCGCTACCGAGAACGACATCGCGCCGGTCCGCGATATCCTTTCCACCTTTGCGGCAACCATCTGCTGCTTCGATGGCGCCGGCAAGGGCCAGGCTGCCAAGCTTGCCAACCAGGTGTCGCTGGGCGCCTGCATGGTCGGCATGGCAGACGCCATGGCGTTTGCCGAGCTGAGCGGCCTTGATCTTGAGAAGACCCGTCAGATGATCCTGGGCGGTACCGGCAAGTCCGGCGCCATGGAGAGCCTGGCGCCCAAGGCGCTCGACGGCGACTACAAGCCCGGCTTTATGGTTGAGCACTTCATCAAGGACCTGCGTCTGGCGCTCGCTTACGCCGACGACCGCGAGCTCGCGCTGCCCGGCGCCGACGTGGCCTTTACGCTCTATGACATGCTCGACGCCATCGGTGGCGCCAAGCTGGGCACCCAGGCCATCACGGTCCTCTACAAGGAGGAGGCCGACGCCATCGCCGCCGGTCTGGACTGGTCGCAGTATCGTCCCGAGGAGCACGGTGCTCACGAGGAGGGCTGTGGTTGCGGCGAGCATGGCGACGATCACGAGTGCGGTTGTGGCCATCACCACGACGAGGACCACGAGTGCTGCGGCGGCCACGGCCATGATGATGGCCACGAGTGCTGCTGTGGCCACCATCACGGGGAGTAGCGCCCATGAGCTGGACGTTCGTGGTGCTTGCGCTGGTGCTCTTTCTCTTTGCGATCTACATCGGCTTTTTGTGCGGCCAGTGGGCTTGCGAAAAGCGCGTCATCACCAAGCGCGATTACTGGATCGCCAATTTTGCAGGCGCGGCGGCAGTCGTCCTGCTAACCTGGGTGTTTTCGCTGTTCCCGCTGGTGCAGTTTGCGCCGATCGGCTGGCTCGGCGGCTTTATCGCCGGCCTTAAGATGAGCTTTGGCGAGTCCGTCGGCCCGTGGCGCAAGCACGACGAGGTCTTTAACGTCAATAAGGCACACCGCGCCGCCGCCGATGCGGGCGACGCCGAGGAGCGCCGCCGCGCGCGTCACAATGGTGCAGCCGACCGACAGCTCATCTCGGTCACCGATGACAGCAAGGGTGCTGGCAAGCACGCTAAGAAATAGTAAGAAGAGGTAACTATGGCAGAAAACAGAGACGAACAGCTCACCGACGAGGAGCTGGCACAGCTTCAGCTGGCAGAGGAGAACGAGAACGCCGTCGACCGTCTGGTCAAGGAACTCGGCTGCCCCACGCGCCGTATCCGCCAGTTTGCCGCCCGCGTTCTGCACCTGCTTGCCGAGCGCGATCCGCAGCGCGTCGTGCCCTGCGTGCCCGCGCTGATCGAGGCGCTTGACCGCCCCGAGGCTCAGACCCGCTGGGAGGCCCTCGATGCCCTGACGGCGCTCGCCACCACCTGCCCCGAGCAGCTGGGCGATGCCTTTGAGGGTGCCGAGACCGCACTGTTCGACGAGATCTCCTCCACGCTGCGCTATGCTGCCTTCCGCCTGCTGTGCGTGTGGGGCGCCACGAGCGTCGAGCGTTCGCGCGAAGCTTGGCCCATCCTGGACGAGGCCATCCAGTGCTACCACGGCGACCTCGAGTATCGCGACATGCTCGGTTGCCTGTACGAGTTTTGCCAGGGCGAGATCGACGCCGAGGTTGCCGAGAAGCTTGCGCTGCGCCTTAAGTTCGATGCCGAGAACGGTAAGGGCAGCTATCTCAAGGCCCGTTCGAGCGAGATTTGCGAAATGCTTGTTAAACGTTTTGGCCTGGATCTCTCCAAAAAGAAGAAGCGTGCTAGCGTTAAAAAATCTGACGGCGCCGAAGACGAGGAGTAACAGATTATGGCGCACGATGTAGTCCTGATTCCCGGTGACGGTATCGGTCCCGAGATTACGCAGGCCATGCGCCGCGTGGTCGAGGCCACCGGTGTCCAGATCAACTGGAACGTCCAGGAGGCCGGCGCCGGCGTCATGGACGAGTTTGGCACGCCGCTTCCCCAGCACGTGCTCGACGCGGTTGCCGAGACCAAGGTTGCCATCAAGGGGCCCATCACCACACCGGTCGGTACGGGCTTCCGCAGCGTCAACGTGGCCCTGCGCAAGCATTTCGACCTGTACGCCTGCGTGCGCCCCTGCCTGTCGCAGCCGGGCGACGGCTCGCGCTTCCGCGACGTCGACCTGGTCATCGTGCGCGAGAACACCGAGGACCTCTACGCCGGCATCGAGTTCGATGAGGGCGCTGCCGAGGTTGAGGAACTCTCGCAGCTTGTCGAGCGCTCGGGTCAGAAGACCTTCGCCGCTGATTCCGCCATTTCAATCAAGCCGATCTCCATCGCCAAGAGCCGCCGCATTGTGGAGTATGCCTTTGAGTATGCTCGCCGCTGCGGCCGCAAAAAGGTGACGGCCGTGCATAAGGCCAACATCATGAAGGCGACCGACGGCCTGTTCCTGCGCGTGGCGCGCGAGGTGGCCGCCAACTATCCCGATATCGAGTTCAACGACAAGATCGTCGACGCCACCTGCATGGGCCTGGTCCAGAACCCCAACGACTTCGATGTCCTGGTGCTGCCCAACCTGTACGGCGACATCGTGAGCGACCTGTGCGCCGGCCTCGTGGGCGGCCTAGGGATGGCCCCCGGCTCCAACATCGGTGCCGACTGCGCCATCTTCGAGGCGACGCACGGCTCCGCGCCCGATATCGCTGGCCAGGATATCGCCAACCCCACGGCCGAGATCCTCTCTGCTGCGATGATGCTCGATCACCTGGGCGAGAACGACGCTGCCAATCGCATTCGCTTCGCCGTGTCCGCCACGCTCGACGAGGGCGAGCAGGTTACCGGTGACGTGCGTCGTGCCCAGACCGGCTCCGTTGAGGGCGCTGTGGGCACGCAGGCCTTTGCCGATGCCGTTATCGCTCACCTGGCCTAAGGCATGCAGACTGCAAACGCCTAAATAGTACTTAAGTGTTTGCGTATAACCTGAGAATCAATACGCCCGGCGCTCTGTCGGGCGTATTCTATTGCGGACTATGTTTCCTAACAAGGAGTAACTGATATGGGTCTGATTCAAAAGAAGGACGAGAAGGACGAGATTGACGGCATCCAGATCATCGAGCGCGGCGAAGGCCCCGACGGTGACGAGGACGAGAAGATCGATCTGGTCGCCGGTACGTCTGCTGAGCACATTGCTGCCGGTACGACGGCCGAGGAGGAGGACGCCCGCCTGGAGGCTCAGATTGCCGCGGATGCCGCCGACGAGAACCTCATGCCCGAGGAGCAGGACGAGGACGACGACTCCGACGTGGACGACCATGCATCCAAGCACAAGAAGACGATGATTGCCGCCTTTGTGGTCGCTATCGTGATCGCTGCTGTGGTCGGCTTCTTTATTGGCAATGGCGGCTTTGGCGGCAAGGGCGTCGGCTCGGCGACCCTCACCGAGGACCAGCTCGATTCGACCGTTGCAAGCTACAGCTACAACGGCAAGAAGAGCGACATCACCGCGCGTGAGGCCATCGAGAGCCAGTACAGCCTTGATACCGTCAAGGATAGCGATGGCAACTACACCGCTCCTTCTGCCGACGTTATCCTGTCCTACGTGCGCAACAAGATCCTGCTCGATGCTGCCGCGGACGAGGGCATTACCGTCTCTTCTAAGGAGATGAAGAAGTACGCCGAGGATTCCATCGGCACCTCCGACTACAAGACCATGGCCACGCAGTATGGCGTGTCCAAGGACCAGGCCAAGCAGATCGTCCGTCAGTCCGCGACGCTGCAGAAGCTCTACAAGAAGAAGGTCGGCGACAGCTCCGCAAGCATGCCGACCGCCCCGACCGAGCCTGCTGACGGTAACGAGGAGACCGCGAGCAAGGACTACGCCGACTACATCATCAACCTTGCCGGCGACGAGTGGAATAACTCAAAGGGCACTTGGAAGGACGCCGATAGCACCTACGCTAAGGCCTTCGCCGACGATGCCTTTACTGCCGATAGCGCCACCTATAAGCAGGCCATGACCGCCTATTACACCGCCTATCAGCAGTATTCCTCGCAGGCTTCGAGCGCCAGCTCCAAGTGGACCGAGTACGCCAACGGCCTCTACGCCAAGGCCAATATCAGCATCTACGGCCTGTTTGCGTAAAGATTGCCTGAGCCTTCAAGTACGAAGCCGAAATATCTGATGAAGCCCCCTAGAACGGACATCGTTCTAGGGGGCTTGTTGCGTTGGAGGCGTGATTGGCGGCTTAATTATGGCTATTCATCTTTAAGTCCAAAAAGGCTATCGGCTTCATCGTCGGATATATATTCCAGTACATCGCCCGGTTGGCAGTCGAGTGCCCGGCATATCGCGTCAAGAGTTGAAAAACGTATGGCAGAAACCTTGCCCGTCTTAATGCGTGACATATTGACCTGGGAGATGCCCACGCGTTCCGCAAGCTCTTTGGATGAGATCTTGCGTTCGGCGAGCATGCGGTCAAGCCGCAGAATAATCATGGATTCCCCCTAGAGCAACTCGTCATCTTGTTTTTGCAGGATATACCCGTAGCGGAAGATGCTGGCAATCAGGCAAATAATCAGGCCTGCAAAGAGCATGGAGGGCTCGAATAACTGGCCGACGAACGCATCCGTAAAGCTGCCGCCAAATCCTGAGAGTATCATTCCCGTGATTACGGCGCCAAGAAGCCTCACGGCAACGCCGCCGATAAGGAATAAATGTCCTACTCGACGAAGTGTCTGGTTACATTCAAGGTCAAAGGGCCTGCCTTCCTTTTCAATGTTGAAGAAAAGCCTGCGCACGCTTATCGCGATGGTAAGTGCGAGGCATGTCATCAAGAGGCTCCCTACGGCAGTGTGACCATCGTGTGCGACGAGCATAAGTGGGGCCTGCGCATCGGTGCCGACGATAGCAAGGCACGGCCCTTCGCCGGCTTGAAGTTCTACGGATTGGAGACACGAGCCTTGGGAGAGGCCAGGCAATATGAGTAGAAGGTCAATCGCAATGACTGCGAGGAGCCCCAGAGCGAGCGCGGTGGTAATTCAGATCGTGGCCCATTTGCAGATGCGAGCGAGCTTCCTCAGTTTGGCTACCGTCTGTTCGCGGCTGATGGTTTCATTCGATATAGATGCGTTTCGATGGACCATAACCCCTCCAATCGGCGTTTGGGATGATACTTGTATCATATCAGAATTAACGATAAACGATAAATAATTACGAATATTGAGTAAGTAATGATTGAAAACGATTAGCGTGAACTATTGGCTCATTTTGGGTGCCTGAGTTTGGTGCGCGGGGGATGAGGACAAATGTCAAAACTTTCCGTGATCGCACAAGTGCTTCATCGGGTTCCCCGATTCATATGGGAAAACAACTGCAAACGATTGCAAGTAACCGGTGAACGGTCGAAAACTACCGTTCACCGATAATCTCAAAACTGGTTCTAACTGGTATTAAGTCAAAAAGACCAATTCACATATCTTCACAATGACCTGCAATTTTTCTACACGCAATTTTTAGCCGCCCTGCGTTGTTTAGGGACAGGAAAAGTTCCGATCTTTTGCCAAAGCATTTCGAAACGGTTTCAAAACCGCAGGTAGAAGTGTTAACGACCGGTAAACGGTCGAAATATCACCGTGAGCGGTGCAAAAACGTTTTACCGTATGAATCAACGAAAGCGACCTCTTCTGGGGTGATATAGTGACAAGAACACGTCACGTGGTTACTACCAGTTTAGAAACCACTGGTCTTCAAAGAACGCTTTCTAAGAAGCTTTAAGGGCGAGCGCCCGCTGGCTTCCGAAAATCATCGGACTCAGATTGTACACACCTTCGGAAGGGAAATTTGAATGGTTGGCTTTATTCTTACCGGTCATGGACAGTTCGCACCCGGCCTAGCTAGCGCTATCGCTATGGTTGCCGGCGACCAGCCCGCTTTTACCGTCGTTCCTTTTGAGGGCGACCAGGCTGCTTCCTACGGTGAGGATCTCCGCGCCGCTATTACCGCCATGCGCGAGGAGTGCGATGGCGTGCTCGTCTTTACCGACCTGCTTGGCGGCACCCCGTTCAACCAGTCGATGATGATTGCCCAGGATGTCGACAACGTCGAGGTTCTGACTGGCACCAACCTTCCCATGGTTATTGAGCTTCTGTTCCTCCGCGGCAATGCCACGCTCGCCGAGCTTGGCGAGCAGGCCGTGACCGTTGGCCAGACGGGCATCACCGCCCAGACGGTCGCATCCGTTGCCGGCTCCGAGGAAGAGGATATCTTCGGCGACGAGGACGGCATCTAATGGCCGATTTCGGAGCCAACGTCCTGAGCTCCTCGGTCGCCCTTTTAGGCCTGCTTGTCATCATGGGCTTGATTTACACCATCTGGTCGCAAATCAACATGAAGAAGAAGCAGAGGTACTTCAAGGAGCTGCACACCGAGCTCAAGCCGGGTCAGGAGGTTCTTTTCGCCGGCGGTATCTACGGAACCGTCAAAGGCATCGAAGGCGAGAAGGTCCAGATCAAAGTCCGATCCGGAGCCGTCGTAGATGTTTCGCGTTACGCGATTCAGGAGATCAAGTAACTGTCGTCAGCAAATATCGAAAGGAAGCTGATCAACATGGCAGAACCCAACATTCTTCTTACCCGCATCGATAACCGACTGGTTCATGGTCAGGTTGCCACCCAGTGGAACTCCACTCTGGGCTCCAACCTCATCCTCGTCGCCAACGACGACGTGGCGTCCAACACCATGCGCCAGAACCTCATGAAGATGGCCGCTCCCGCCGGCGTCGCTACGCGTTTCTTCTCCCTGCAGAAGACCATCGACGTCATTGGCAAGGCGAGCCCGCGCCAGAAGATCTTCATCGTGGCCGAAACACCGGAAGACGTGCTTACGCTCGTCAAGGGCGGTGTGCCTATAAAGAAGGTAAACATCGGCAACATGCACATGTCGGAAGGAAAGCGCCAAGTCGCCACCTCCGTCGCAGTTAACGACGAGGATGTCGCTGCGTTTAAAGAGCTGCAGGAATTGGGGGTGGAGTTGGAGATCAGGCGCGTTCCGAGCACGCCTGTTGAGGACACGAGCAAGCTCTTCTCGTAATCCTCGTGATCCACGTTGTCAGGAGTGAAACCCTGACGTTCTGTACGTGATATCCAAAGTGCGTACATACATTTTGAAAGGAGGAGCAAGATGGAATACTCGATCATCCAGATCGCTCTGGTCTTCGTCGTCACGTTCATCGCGGCAATCGACCAGTTTGACTTCCTCGAGTCTCTCTATCAGCCCATCGTCACCGGCGCCGTCATCGGTCTTATCCTTGGCGACCTCAACACCGGTCTTCTCGTGGGTGGTACCTATCAGCTCATGACGATCGGCAACATGCCGATCGGAGGCGCTCAGCCGCCTAACGCCGTCATCGGCGGCATCATGGCAGCCATTCTCGCTATCGCCACGGGCCTCGAGCCCAACGCGGCAGTCGGCCTCGCCATTCCGTTCGCTCTGCTTGGCCAGCTTGGCGTTACCCTGGTCTTCACGCTTATGTCCCCGCTTATGTCCACGGCCGATAACATGGCTCACAACGCGGACACCAAGGGCATCGAGCGCCTGAACTACTTCGCCATGGCTCTGCTCGGCCTGATCTTCGCTGTCGTCGTCACCCTGTTCTTCATCGCTGGCGCTACCATCGGTCAGACCATCGCTTCTGCCATCCCGACTTGGCTGCAGACCGGTCTGTCCGCTGCAGGCGGCATGATGCGCTTCGTCGGCTTCGCCGTCCTGCTCAAGGTTATGATGAACCGCGATATGTGGGGCTTCTTCCTCATGGGCTTTGGCCTCGCGCTCATCACCGTTGCCAACGATTCGCTGGCAACCCCTGCTCTGCTCATCCTCGCTCTCATCGGCTTCGGCATCGCTTTCTGGGACTTCCAGCAGCAGACCGAGCTGAAGGGTGCAGCTGTTTCTGACGGAGGTGACTTCGAAGATGGCATCTAATGAGTATGTGATCCCGGAGCACTACGAGGATCTCACTCCTGCTCCGCAGCTCGACCAGAAGACCCTCAACAAGATGGCTTGGCGCTCCTGCTTCCTGCAGGCCTCGTTCAACTACGAGCGTATGCAGGCCGCTGGCTGGCTCTACTCCATCATCCCCGGTCTGGAGAAGATCCACACCAACAAGAACGACCTCGCGGCTTCCATGAGCCACAACCTGGAGTTCTTCAACACCCACCCGTTCCTCGTCACCTTTGTTATGGGCATCGTGCTTTCGCTCGAGCAGAACAAGGTTGACATCCCCACGATCCGCGCCGTCCGCGTCGCCGCAATGGGCCCGCTCGGTGGTATCGGTGACGCCCTGTTCTGGCTGACGCTCGTGCCTATCACGGCCGGCATCACCTCCAACATGGCCATCAACGGCAACGCCGCTGCGCCGATTATCTTCCTGGTGATCTTCAACGCCGTCCAGTTCGCTCTGCGCTTCTGGCTCATGAACTGGTCCTACAAGCTTGGCACCAGCGCTATTGACGCTCTGACCGCCAACATGCAGGCCTTCACGCGTGCCGCTTCCATCATGGGCGTCTTCGTCGTCGGTTGCCTGGTCGTCACCATGGGTGGCACCCAGATCAACCTCGAGATCCCCAACGGCACCACCCGTGGCCTCTCCGCCACTACCGTGATCGTCTCCGAGAAGGAGGCCGAGAACTTCACCGGTATGGAGGGCATCGATACCGAGACCGCTGAGGCCGGTACCATCGCCATGACCGATGAGGACGGCAACGCCCTTACCGCTTCCGATGCCGACGGCAACGCTGTCGAGTGCGGCGTCACCGATCTGGGCAACGGCATGGAGTCCGTTACCTACGGCACCGTTACCGAGGATCCGGTCAACTTCTCTGTTGCCGACACCCTCAACACCATCGTCCCGAAGCTCGTCCCGCTTATGCTTACGCTGCTGCTTTACTACATGTTCGCTAAGCACAGCTGGACCCCGACCAAGGGCATTCTCCTGCTCTTCGTCCTTGGCATCCTGGGCGCTGGCCCGCTTGGTCTCTGGCCGAGCATCTGGTAAGGCTCTAGCTTGAGGGGTGTGTCCCTACGCGGCTCACACCCCGACCCCTTAAGCCATGTGTATGTTAAAAGCCGCGTGCTCGAAAGAGCGCGCGGCTTTTGTTTTCTTGATGATTCGGGTGTGGCAGACAGATAATGCTAAACACCCTAGGTAGTTAGCCGAATTCGAGCAAAAGGGAGGATAGGATGGCGATCGGAGCGCGTAAGCAACCGCTGTACGATCAGCTGGTCGATATTCTGACCGAAAAGATCGACCATGAATATCGCGCCGGTGACATGATTCCTTCCGAGCGCGAACTTTCGGAGCGCTATGGTCTCTCGCGTACTACGGTACGCCTGGCTCTGCAGGAACTGGAGCGTTTAGGACTGGTGGTTCGGCAGCACGGTCGCGGTACCTTTGTGACCGACCGTTCGGCAAAGGCAACCAATCTTATGCAGTCCTACAGCTTTACCGAGCAGATGCGCGCGATGGGTCGCGACCCCGAGACCACGATTCTCGAGTTTTGCGAGATGGAGGCCGATAAAAATCTGGCCGAGCATATGGGATTGCGTATCGGTGATCGCATTTTTAAGCTTAAGCGACTTCGTTCTGCCGACAACATGCCCATGATGGTCGAACGCAGCTATCTACCAGTTCGTCAATTTCTGTCCCTAAAGCGACCGCTGCTGGAGCGTAAGCCGCTTTACGATGTGATTGAGCAAGACTTTCAGCAAAAGATACGCGTGGCCGAAGAGGAGTTCTATGCGAGCATAGCCCGTCCCACCGATGCCCACCTTTTGGGAATTGTCGAGGGCTCGCCTGTGCTCGATTTGGTCAGGACTACGTATAACGAGTCAAACGAGGTTGTGGAGTACACACTCTCGGTTGCTCGTGCCGATCAGTTTAAATACAAGGTTTACCACCAGCGTAGCGACTAGTGTTCGCATCGTTTCCATATGATGATTCTTTGCATTTAACTGGTTACTACCAGATAACCAACCGAAGTGTATAATTGCACGTCAGAGGATTACTTCTAGAGAGAGGTATTAGAAATGTTCGAGAAGAGTGTCGAGGAGCTCACCGAGCTCGGCGCCCAGATCACCACGGCCGAGATTGCTCAGCAGCCCGAGCTTTGGCGTGATACGCTCAACATCTATCGCGAGAACAAGGAGGCCATCGAGGCCTTCCTGGCCGAGGCTCGCGCTATGGGCGAGGGTCGTCTGTCCGTTGTCTTCACCGGTGCCGGTACGTCCGACTACGTTGGCGATACCTGCGCCCCGTACCTGCGTCACGCTGGCAACACTGATCTCTACGACTTTAAGCCCATCGCCACGACCGACATCGTGAGCGCCCCGCGCGACTTCCTGCGCGCCGAGGATCCCACGCTCGTGGTTTCCTTCGCCCGCTCTGGCAACAGCCCCGAGAGCCTTGCCGCCGTTGCCGTTGCCAAGGAGCTCGTCCACAACGTCAAGTTCCTCAACATCACCTGTGCTCCCGAGGGCAAGCTCGCCGTCGAGTCTGCCGATGATCCCAACGCGCTGACGCTGCTCATTCCGCGCGCCAACGACAAGGGCTTCGCCATGACCGGTTCTTATTCCTGCATGACCCTGCTCTCTACCCTTATTTTCGACACTGCCTCTGATGAGCAGAAGGCCGAGTGGGTCGAGACGATTGCCAAGATGGGCGAGGAGGTCATCTCCCGTGAGCCCGAGATCGCCGATTGCCTGGCTGGCGACTTCAACCGCGTGACCTACTTGGGTTCTGGCTCCTTCGGTGGCCTTGCCCAGGAGAGCCAACTCAAGATCCTCGAGCTCGCTCACGGTCTGGTCGCTACTTCCTATGACACCTCCATGGGCTATCGTCACGGACCTAAGTCCTTCGTCGACGATAAGACGCTCGTCTTCGTGTTCGTCAACAACGACGCCTACACCCGTCAGTACGACATCGACATCCTCAACGAGATCGGTGGCGACGAGATCGCTCAGCACACCATCGCCGTTCAGCAGGAAGGTGCCACCGTCTATGAGGGTGAGTCCTTCACCTTTAAGGGCTACGAGGCACTTCCCGAGGGCTACCTTGCTCTGCCGTTCGTGATGTTTGCCCAGGCTATCAGCCTGCTCAACTCCGTGCGCGTGGGCAACACGCCCGATACGCCGAGCCCCACCGGCACGGTCAACCGCGTGGTTAAGGGCGTGACGATTCACCCCTTCACCGCTTAATCGCGTCCCCCTGTAAGGGCGCCCGTCCGCTCATAACGGCGGGCGGGCGCTTTTTGTTTTACGTGAGCTGGGTATAAGCATCACTACAGTCAACTGCTTTAGAAGCAAGGAGTGCATATGAGCACGTACGCAATTAAGGCTGACAAGTTCTTCTTGCCGGCAGGCCCGCAACTGGGCGGCTATCTTATGGTCGAGGATGGCGTCTTTGGCGCCTGGCAGGCCGACGAGCCCTCTTGCGAGATTAAGGACTACACGGGATCGTGGATCGCACCGGGTATGGTCGATACTCACATCCATGGCTTCTACAACCACTCAACTACCGATAACGATCCCGAGGGCATCGATATCAGCTCGACCGAGCTCGCCCGTCGCGGCACCACCAGCTGGCTGCCCACGACGTTCACCGATGGCGTCGAGCAGATCAAGGACGCCTGCGCCGCCATCGCTCAGGCGGACGAGGGTCGCGGCCCCGACTTCTGCGGTGCCCGCATTCAGGGCATCTACCTGGAGGGCCCCTTCTTTACCATGAAGCACGTGGGCGCGCAGAACCCCGCTTACCTGATCGATCCCTCCGAGGAGGTCTTCGATCAGTGGCAGGAGGCTGCGGGTGGTCGCATCGTCAAGAGCGCCATGGCGGCCGAGCGTGACGGTGCCGCTGCTTATGCGGCTGCTCTGAATGCCAAGGGTGTGGTGACCAGCATCGGTCACTCCGACGCCACCTACGATGAGTGCATCGCCGCCATCAACGCCGGTGCCAGCTGCTTTACGCATACCTATAACGGTCAGCGCGGGCTGCATCACCGTGAGCCCGGTGTCGTGGGCGCTGCCATGTCCACGCCCGAGACCTACGCCGAGATCATCTGTGACGGCAAGCACGTTAACCCTGCCGCCATCAAGGCGCTGCTGCAGGCAAAGGGCTGGCAGCACACGGTGCTCATCACCGACTGCCTGGGCTGCGGCGGCATGCCCGAGGGCAGCTACACCAGTGGTGGCATGGACGTCATCATGAAGGACAACCTGTGCTGGCTCGCCGACGGCAAGAGCATTGCTGGCTCGGTGCTCACGCTTGCCCAGGGCGTCAAGAACATCGTCGACTGGGGCATCGCCAGCGCCGATATCGCCATTCGCATGGCAACCGAGGTGCCGGCACGCTCCGCGCACATCGAGGATAAGTGCGGCAGCATCATGCCGGGTCGCGACGCCGACTTTGTCGTGTTCGACCATGAGCTTACCCTCGTCGAGACGTATGTTGGCGGCCAGAGCGTCGGCAACGCCTTTACCGAGTAACGATAGAAAAAGACGGCGGGCCCGAATCTGCTCGGACCCGCCGTATGGGTTAAACGCTCAAAAGCACCTTCACAGTTACAGCTTGTTAGCGATCTTCTTTGCCGTGCGCTTGACGCCGGCCACCAGGCCTCCTGCAGGATGCTCCTTCTCGTATGCTAGACGCTTCTCGCGCTTGGCGTACTCTTCGACGATGATATCGCCATATTCGTCTTCGATCTTGTCGAAGAAGTCGACGGCGCCCTTAATTTCCTCAGCGGTCGGGTGTCCCTTTTGGACACCGCCGGCGAGTTTGAACGGCCCCCACGTATCAAAGCCGGGGCAGCCGTAGACACCCATAAAGATGGCCTGCCTCATGCGGCAGATGCCATCGATATCCTTGCCGTACCACTTGTTTTTGCCACCGTAGGTCATAAGGCCAAACACCTTGTCCTGCGGCTGCAGCACGTTCGTGAGCACGCGTGCCATGTCCTTGTCGATCTCGGAGTAATAGATGCCCGTGGCGACACCGATCAGATGATATTCGTGCAGGTCGGGGTACTCGTTTTTACCGAGCGCCTTGACGTCGAGGGTATCGATCTCGGGGTGTGCCTCGACGATGGCGTCCACGAGCTTTTTCGTATTGCCGTGATGGCGCGAGGCGTAGAGGATGATGGTTCGCATAAGAAGGCCTTTCAGCTGTAATTGCATCAATGTCTGTATGGTACCCCGTTACATGGCTGGGATACCGGACGCATCGATGAGCGTGCGGGTTTGTCCTTTGGTTAGGGCCGAGACGGGTACTTGCGAGCAAAAAGCAGTTGTTCGAAAGGATGGGCAATGGAATACGCTCTCTCCAACGATTCGATTTCTATTAAGGTGTCCACGGCTGGTGGTTCGTTTACCTCGATCGAGGCCGGAGGTCGCGAGTATCTGTGGCAGGGCGATCCCGCCGTGTGGTCCGGCCAGGCACCGATTTGCTTTCCGATTTGCGGAGGCTTGCGCGACAACAGCGCCATGACGTTTGCCGGGCATCATGTAAAGCTCGCTCGCCACGGGTTTGCGCGCAAACAGGAGTGGAAGCTGCTGAGCCAGAGCGAGAACGAGCTGGCGATGCGCCTGGCTTCGGAGGATAACGCCGCGCTGCTGAGCGATTATCCGTACCCGTTTAAGCTTGTCGCTCGTTATACGCTCGAGGACGCTGCCGTGCGCGTTTCCTACGAGGTCACCAACGAGGGCACCGAGGACATGCCGTTCTTTATTGGCGGTCATCCCGGCTTTAGGTGTCCGCTCGATGAGGGCGAGGCCTATACGGACTACGAGCTGCGCTTTGAGAAGGACGAGGCTGCGGAGCTCTGCACCGCTGTCCCTTCGACTGGCTTGATTGACGTTACCAACCGCTCCAAGAACCCCATGGTGGGAAAGACGCTGCCCCTGTCGCATGAGCTCTTCGATTTTGCGGAGACCATCTTTGACGTGCTCGAGAGCCGTCAGGTCACGCTTTCCAAGAAGGGCGAGGACAAGGGCGTCCGCCTGAGCTTTGAGGGCTTCCCATATCTCATTGTGTGGAGCAAGCCCGAGGGCGATTTTGTGGCGGTTGAGCCCTGGGGCGGCCTTTCGACCTGCTCCGATGAGGACGACGTGCTTGAGCATAAGCGCGGCTGCCTTGTCGCCAAGCCCAAGGAGACCGTCGTTCGCTCGTTCACGATTGAGATTCTGTAATTCCGTTTTGTCGACTCGTATCGCGAGGCACAAGGAGCCTGCGAGATAAGGAGCTAAAAATGATCCTCACCGTTACGATGAACCCGTCTGTCGATACGCGCTATCAGCTCGATGAGCTCGTTATCGACGACGTCAACCGTGTGACGCCCGAAAAGACCGCTGGCGGCAAGGGCCTCAACGTGGCCCGTGTGCTGGGTCAGCTGGGCGACGACGTTGTGGCAACAGGTCTGCTCGGCGGCCACATGGGCGCCTACATGGCTGAGCTCATGGACGCCAACGGTATTAACAACGACTTTGTGCCCATCAAGGGCGAGACTCGCATTTGCCTCAACATCCTCCACGCCGGCAACCAGACTGAGCTGCTCGAGAGTGGCCCGACAATTGCCCCCGAGGAGCTCGATGCCTTTACCGCCAAGTTTACCGAGCTTGCGGGCAAGGCCGACGTCGTCACCATTTCGGGTTCGCTGCCCCGCGGCGTCGAGGCAGACTACTATGCCAAGATCACGGGCATTGCCGAGAACGCCGGCGCCAAGGTGCTGCTCGATACCTCGGGTGCTTCGCTCGAGGCCGCCCTTAAGTCCGAAATTAAGCCCGAGCTGGTCAAGCCTAACCTGACCGAGATCAACGGCCTTCTGGGCACGAGCTTTACCACCGACGATGTGGACGAGCTCCGCGCCGCGCTCGCCTCTGATGCCCGCTTCTCCGATATCCCCTGGGTCGTCGTGTCCATGGGCGCTGCCGGCTCCGTTGGCTTCCACAATGGCCGTGCGTTCCGCGCAAAGACGCCCGATATCCCTGCCGTTAACGCCACGGGCTCTGGTGACTCCACTATCGCTGGCTTCGCGCATGCCATTGCTGCTGGCGCAGACGACGAGACGGTGCTGCGTACCGCCAACACCTGCGGCAAGCTCAATGCCATGGATCCCATGACTGGCCATCTGGTCATGGACCGTTGGGACGAGGTCTACAACGGCGTTGTCGTGACCGAGCTGTAAGGGCTTGGGCGTCGGCCCCGGCATCGATTGCTAGCTCATGTCGACGACAAGTGCGATAGCATTATGTCGGGGCGCGACGCCGACGTTGTCGTGTTCAATCCCGACCTTACCCTGGTCGAGGCGTATGTGGGTGGCAACAGCGTCGGTAACGCTTTTATCGCGTAGCCGCCAAAGAAACGATCCGAGAGGGGATTTAGATGATTTACGGTGCATTGGGCGATATCGAGGAGTACCGTGGAATGCTCAAGGGCCTCGACGTGCTGATCGATTGGCTCGAGGAGAACGATCCGGCGAAGCTCGAGGTCGGCAGCCATCCGATTCTGGGCGACAAGGTCTTTGCGAACGTCATGGCTCCCACGACGCGTCCCGAAGCCGAGGCCCACTATGAGACGCATCAGCGCTATCACGACCTGCAGATCGACGTCGAGGGTCGCGAGGCCTTTAAGGTCGCTACGGGCAGCTTGACGCTGGTCCAGGAGTTTGACGAGAAGGACGACTACGATCTGGTCGATTCCGACGCCTCGATCGCCGGCGATCTTGCTGACGACAAGTTTGCGCTGTTCGTTGCCGGCGAGCCTCACATGCCCACGCTCGAGTTCCCGGGCGATGGGGCGCAGCCGGTCAAGAAGATCTGCTTTAAGCTGCTTGCAGATGCTTACTGGGAGGAGTAACGAACTGCTCGTGAGCTAGCGTGATTCCCCTTGGGGAACGCGTTTGAGCCCCGCTGATCGCGGTCCCCTTGGGGATTGCGGTTGGCGGGGCTTGTTGTTGAGTAGGGGAGTTGCCGACGGCGTTGTGCTTGGATTGGCGGATGCGCGCTCGAAATCGGCAACAAAAAAGCCGCCCGAAGGCGGCTATCTTGTGCAATGGAGCCAGCGACCGGGCTCGAACCGGTGACCCCCGCTTTACGAGAGCGGTGCTCTACCAACTGAGCTACGCTGGCGGCCATGTGATGACGCAACTGAGACGTCAACGGCTGTCTATGATACGGGACATCGCAAATCCGCGCAAGTGTTCTGACGGCTTTTCTCACTTTAAATGCACTAATATTGGAGACGTGATGTCTTGCTCTTACGGGTCTCAAACAGAATGGGGTGGCGATGGCTCACCCCAAGATTCTTCTCACACGCATCGATGACCGGTTTATTTACGGGCAAGACGTTGAGCTGTGGAACGAAGTCGTGGGTTCCAACCTTGTTTTAATCGTCAACGATGAGATTGCGGCTGATTCGCGCAAGTGGGCCCCTATGAGGGTGGCGACACCCGAGGGTGTCTGGACGCGGTTTTTCTCGGTGCAAAGGACTGTCGACATCATTCATACCGCAACGCCGCGCCAAAGGATTCTCATCATGGTGGCGTCGCCCACGGATGCACTCGCGCTGGTTAAGGGTGGTGTGCCGATCACCAAGATCAGCATTGGCCATATGCAGGCGGGGGAGGGCAAGCACCCCATAACGCCCGCAGTCGCCGTAGACGATACGGACATCGCTGCCTTCAAAGAGCTACAAGAACTCGGCATAGAGCTAGAAATCCGTTACCTCCCCAGCTCCAATCCCGACCCCATCCAACTAGTCATTGGGGACGTTCTTAAATGACTAGTCAAACGGGACACCCTTGGCACTTGGGGACGTTCCTTATGTGCCGGCCGGGACTGCGGACGATTTCTTGGACCGTTACGCGGCCCTTCCCAGCGCGGCGCGGAACTCGGCCGGCGTGCGGCCGCCGAGCGCATCGCTGCGCCTCTCCGTATTGTATCGGCCGATCCAGCCCCCGAGCTCCTCGATGAAGCGGGCGGGGGTCCAGCCCGACCAGTCCCTGCCGTGCCAGAACTCCCTCTTGAGCAGGCCGAAGAAGCCCTCCATCGCCGCGTTGTCCGGGCTGCAGCCCTTGGCGGACATGCTCCTGGCGAGGCCGTGCCCCTCGCAGATCGAGATCCAGCCGGGCCAGCGGTAGTGGCCGCCGCGGTCGGAGTGGATGACGGGGCGCTCGCCGGGCGCGAGCAGCGCGCAGGCGTCCTCGAGCGTCGAGTTGGCGAGCGCGGCGTCCGGCCTCTCGCCGGCCCTCCACGCCACGACCGAGGAGTCGAAGCAGTCCCTGATGGCCGACAGGTAGACCTTCCTGCCGGAGGGCAGCCTGATGAACTCGGTGATGTCGGTGAGCCACAGGAAGTTCGGCAGGGCCGAGCGGAAGTCGCGGCGCACGAGGTTCGGCGGGGCCGGCGTCGGCTCGCCCGCATAGGAGCTGTAGGGCCTCCTCTTCCTCCTCATCCACCTGGGGACCAGGCCCTCCTCGCGCATGATGCGGAGGACGACCTTCTCCGAGGCGCGCACGGGCTCGTCGAGCTCGCGCAGGGCCGCGAGCCGGTCGGGCCTCGCGATAGCCGTGTGCTGGTACTCATAGGAGCTCTTTGATATCCCCAAGGAACTCGTGAGTTCTCTCAAGGACCACTTCCCCGCAGGCCTCAGGCGGTCTATCACCAGGGTCTTCTCCCTGTTCGACATCCCGTCGAGGCTCGCGGCTTTTAAAACGTCGTTCACCGCCCTGAGGACGGCGTTCTCCAGGACGAGGCGCTCTATCAGGGCGTCCTTGTCGTCCGGGTCGATGTCGGGGTACACCGGACCGTCCCCGACGACCTTCGGCAGATCCATCTTCGCGACCGCCCTCCCGACGGTTCCGCCCGCGGCCCCGGCCCTCGTCCAGCGCGCGACGGCGCTCTTGCTCGGCCCGTCGAGCTCCCGGGCTATCTCCCTGCACGAGAGCCCGGAGCGGCGTAGTCCCCCGGCCCTCTCTACTACGGCTCTACTGTATGTCATGCGGACTCCAAACCGGACCTGATGGTCCAACTTTTTGTCCGCAGTCCCGCCTTTTAGGAACGTCCCCAAGTGTCGGCAGATTGGGACAGTCCTTCTCGCCAAACGTTAAAGACTGTCCCCAATGACTAGTCATTTAAGAACGTCCCCAATGACTAGGTAGCAAAGCGCCCGTCGGCGGTGGTGCCGGCGGGCGCTGCTGTGCGATATGTCGCGCTGTGGGCTTAGTGCCTCATAAAGTGGTATTCGATCACATTGCTGTAGGGGTGACCCGGGCCCACAATGCCCTGCGGGAACAGCGGCTGGTGCGGCGTGTCGGGGTACATCTCTGCCTCGAGGGCAAAGCCAGCGCCCCAGCCATAGTTGGCATCGTCCTTGGCGTGCTCGTCGCCCAGCCAGTTGCCGGTGTAGAGCTGCACGCCCGGGGCGGTGGTGTAGTAATCCAACTCACGACCGGTCCACATCTCCTCGACGTGCATCGCGCGGCGCAGATTACGGCCGTACTGATAGCCATCGATGCACAGGCAGTGATCGTAGCCACGGGCCTGCTTAATCTGCGGGTCGTCGGCTTCCATGCCAGGAGCGACGGGGCGCAGCTCACGGAAGTCAAACGGCGTGCCTTCGACCGGAGCGATCTCGCCGGTGGGGATGTTCTGCTCGTTGATGGGCAGGTAGTGGGCAGCGTTGGCAACAAAGAAGTGCTCGCAGTCCATGCCGGCGTTATGGCCGGCAAGGTTAAAGTACGTGTGGTTGGTCATGGACACGTAGGTGGCGCGGTCGCTCTCGCAGCCATACTCGATGCGAAAGACGCCGGTGCGTGTAACGGTAAACACGGCCGTAAAGGTGCGGTTGCCGGGAAGGCCCAGTTCGCCATCCTCAAGCGAGGTGGTCATGCGCACGGCGTTATGGGCCTCGTCGAGCTCAACGTCCCACACGCGTTTATGCAGACCGTGCTCAAGATCGCTGTGCAGGTTGTTGGCGCCCTCGTTGGCGGGCATATGCCAGTCCGTGCCGGCGATGGTGATCGTGGCGCCCGCGGTGCGGTTTGCCACGGGGCCGATGGTCGCGCCAAAGCAGGCGGGGTTGTCAAAGTAATCCTCGAGCTTATCGAAGCCCAGCACCACATCGCGCACGTTGCCGGGAATGTCGGGCACGTCGACACCAAGCACGGTGGCGCCATAGTCCATAATGCGAACGCAGATCTCGGGCCCGTTGAGGGTGTAACGATGAACGGGGGTACCGCACGGCGCGGTGCCGAAAAGCTCGGAAGTGATCATTTGGTTCCTAACATCGAGGTATTTCCGACAAACTGTAGCGCGAACAGGCGAGATTATCACTACACCCCACTAAAGCAGGGGGTATTTTTCTCAAAAAAGTGATGATTGGAGCTGTGCGGGCGTTCATTTTTGACGCGCACGGGTCTGATACAATTTGTTCGTTACTGTTTGAATGATATGCACGCATAGAACGGCGAGGATTCATCGTGATTAAGGCAGAGCGACAGGATAGGGTTCGCCAGCTGCTCGATGAGCAGGGCACGGTTTCGGTTAAGGAGATTTCGGATGCGTTAGGTGTCTCGGACATGACGATCCGTCGCGACCTTGAGGAGCTTGCGAGCCTAGGCGAGATCGAGCGCGTGCACGGCGGAGCCCGCAGTGCACAGGGCCGTCCCCACGCTATGCTGCGCCATGAGTACTCACACAGCGAAAAGCGCACCAAGCATGCCGAGGAAAAGTTGCAGATTGCGCGCCGTGCTGTGGAGCTTATCGAGGAAGGCTCGACCATCTTTTTGGGGACGGGCACTACAGTTGAGCAGATGGCCTCGATGCTGCCGGCGTGCCGCCTGCGCATTGTGACTAATTCACTTTCGGTGTTTAACCTGCTCGAGGCGCGCGAAGACTGCGACCTGTGCCTCGTGGGCGGTATGTACCGTCGCCGCACTGCCGCCTTTGTGGGCCCCACGGCCGAGGACACCTTGCGCGCACTGGGGATCGACGCAGCCTTTATCGGTGCAAACGGCATTCTGGACGGCGACGTGTCTACGTCTAACATGGAAGAGGGCCGCATCCAGCAGCTCGCCTTTAGCAAGGCCGACTCGCGCTATCTGATCGCCGACTCCAGCAAGATCGGCAAGCGCGACTTCTACACCTTCTGCCGCCTGGACAATTTGGACGCCGTGGTGTGCGAGCCGGGCATCGCCGCCGAGGATCGTGCCGCCATCGAGGAACACACGCAGGTTATTTGCTAGTTATCGCTACGGGATTGCCAACGGGTGATGCGGGAGGACTTTTACCTCCTGTCATTGTGGAAACCAGCGCGTCAGCGCTACGCGATATGACGCGCAAATAAGGACTCCACTATCAAATCGTCTCAACCTGTAACAGGTAGGGGTGAAACCACCAACCAGATGTTACAGATTGAGACAATTCGGCGGGGCCTACCTTGTTTGTCTCGATCTGTAACGGTTAGGACTTAAAAACTCGGCTACGTGTTACAGATCGAGACAAAAGAAAAAGAACATTAGGACTTGAAAATAAAGTTTTGATAAGGGATTCGCCCAGTTAAGACGGTGCGGCAGACAATTGAGATTAGTTTGCCTCCGGAGTCGTAAGCATAATGAGTCAGTTCGATGACCGGAAGTTTTGCAACACCATAATTACTGGCTTCGGAATCGCTAAGCAGACGTGCTCTATAGCTTTCCCTAACAGATTGGATAGACTTGGACAAGTCGTCCATGATTCTGCTAAATGCCTGAAAATCTAACTGGTTATTCGGAACGCGCGACTTTGAAATGAAGAACGTATCAGCGCCTATGAAGCTGCCTTCAAGTTCGTAGGTCAATTCAAGACGCTGAATTTCATCGCGACTTTGACATCCAAATTGTTGGAGCATCATTACGGAAATTGGACGACCTGATGTGAGGCCGCCAAAATGTTTGGTGATGGCATCCGGATCAACGCCATCGCAATGGCTTGCAAAGTCAAAGTCTAAAAGTGAATTGAGCTCGCTAACGCGTTTCGGTGCAACAAACGATCCCTTACCTTGGATTCGATAGATACTTCCACGACGCTCCAGCTCACTCATGGCAAGTCGGACGGTTGTTCTGCTTACGGCGTATTCGTCACAGAGTTCCATTTCTGTTGGAAGTTTATCGTCTGCTTGATATTCATCGACGATCTGCTTGAGCAGCGCGTCGGTGAGCTGTAAATAGAGTGGCCGTTTTTCGTGTGTATCGAGCATTAGAGCCTCAGTTTGCATGTTGGTTATACCTGATGGTTGCCTCAGTCGGGATGTAACGTGGGCAAGGTAACCTTAACGTATCACAGAGCGGCTCAGCATGACGATCTGATGCCTGTATCCACGAAGGGCTTGTCCGAGCGTGAAGATATTCTGGGGCAGGCAAATACCGTTCATGGAGTCCCCGATATGTTGGAGGTCAGCGCCGGCTGCTTTTGCTGCAAGGCCTATTTTCTTAATGGTCTCGCTGTCGCAGGAGTCTTGACTCGTCCCGTTCGCCGCCATGACGAGAACCTTCTCTTCAATTGACTTGCCTACGTTGTGGGATCGTACAAAGTCTACGATGGCGCGCAGGTCTGCTTCTTGGAAGCAAGGGACGGTGTAGGGGGCTGGCACGAGAAGGATATCGACGCCGAGGTCAACAAACTTGCGCGCAATTTCGAGCGTCATGACAGGTTCCGCAACGCCCGCTCCATGCATTTTTCCGGCTATGACCAGGCCATTGAAATGCTCTTTGGAGAGTTTAATCGAATGGGCGATTGCATCGTTGGAGACGCCGGTTCCAGGGTTGCCCGTCAGGCAGATAAAATCAAATCCGAGTTCGTTAGCCTTTTCTAAGGTCTTGGGAGAGACGCGACGACCCATGGGGATTTCCGTTCGGGATTCAGACATCTCTGCCTCGTTATCAACTGGCTCCAGATTGACGCCAATGGGCCTTCCGCATGCTCGCTTCACCCAAGTGACCGGGTTTTCATTGAGATCATCTGGAATACCGGCAATAACTGGATCGAACACATCGAGCGCGTTAAACAGAAGCAGGTCGGCACCTGCGGCACGTTCGATTTCTGCATTAGTAACGCCGCCGAGAAATTGGGAAGAGGGTACGTTTTCCGCCATGATGGTACGTCCCTCGGAAGCCAGAATTGCCTGTTTTAGATCCATGGGTGACGTGGCGGCAAAATCGGATGCGGACATGTTCAGTAATCGTTTGGGCATTGTTACTTCCTTTGACTAGAACGACAGGCTTGTGACATTGTCTCTAATATTGTTACAACAATATATTCAATATGTTATATCCAATCGGTGAACGGTTGCAAACTTATTGTACTGCTCGGAAAAAATAGCCTTTAGCTTGGAAAACATTATATTAATCAACTACCGTTCACCGAATAAGTATTTGAATTCTTGACATATCGACAAAGCGGAAAAAGAATTGGCTATGACAAATCGCGCAAATGATATTACATTTCGCACAAGAACGTATTCACTTACATAAGTGGATACAAACGGGGACGACGACGGTTGAGTCCGGATAAATCGTTGTGTGCCCGGGAATCATGAAAGGATGTGTTATGGACGCTATCGTCAAATTCCTTGAAAAACACCAGCCCCTCTTCGACAAAATCTCGAGGAACATTTATCTGGTGGCGATTAAGGATGGCTTTCTCTCGAATATGCCAATTGTGCTGTTCTCGAGCCTGTTCCTTCTTCTTTCGACGCTCCCTGCCTATGTAGGCATCACGCTTCCGTCTGAGGTGCTGGATTTCTTCAATAAAATCTATGCATATACCATGGGACTTCTTGGCATTATGGTGGCCGGCACCACGGCGAGCTCACTTGCCATGTCGATGAACCGTCGCATGCCTTCGGGTAAATCTCTCAACCCCACCTCGTGCATGGTTTGTGCCATGTGCGGCATGCTCTTGCTATCGGTGACGAACGATGTTGTCTCGATTGGCGGAGCAGATACATCTGTTTTTGAAACCGGCTATATGGGAACCAAGGGTTTTCTCGCTGCGTTCGTAGCCGCATTCTTGACCGTTAATATCTATAAGGTGTGCATTAGCCATAATGTGACGATCAAGCTCCCCAAAGAGGTCCCTGGCTCTATTGCGCAGAGTTTTCGCGATATCTTTGCATTTGGGTTTTCGATCCTTGCGTGCGCTTTTATCGATCTTGCGAGCCGCAAGCTGCTTGCTGTGCCGTTCGCCAATTTGGTATCCGCTCTCATCTCGCCGCTGTTCTCCGCGGTTGACACCTATCCTGGCATGGCGCTTATCGAAGGCGCGGTCGCACTTTTCCAATTTATGGGTATCCACGGTGCTTCGGTTGTCATGAGTCCGATCAATGCTGCGCTCTACGGCAATACCGTTACCAATCTTGAGGTTTTCCAAGCAGGTGGACACCCGTCAATTGCTCTCACGCAGGACTTTACAAGCTTCATCGGCGGTCTGGGCGGTTCTGGCTGCACGTTCATCGTTCCTATTATCCTGATCATGTTTATGCGCTCCAAGCAGCTTAAAGCCATGGGCAAGGCATCGATTATCCCGGTGATTTTTGGAGTTAACGAGCCCGTTATCTTCGGTATGCCGATTGTTCTCAATCCCTATATGTTCGTGCCCTTCCTAGTGGCTCCTATGGTCAACGCCATTATCGGTAAATTTTTCATTGACGTCATTGGAATGAACGCCCCCATGTATACCATGCCGTGGGCGCTTCCCGGCCCAATCGGTGCATTCCTCACCACGGGTCTCGATCTACGTTCTCTCGTATTGATGGCAGTGCTGTTGGTCGTTGACTTTGTGATTTACTATCCGTTCTGCAAGGCGTATGACCATCAGCTTTGTTTGGAAGAGTCTGCAAAGGAGACTGCAGGAAACTCGGATGCAGATGCTATTGCCGCACAGGAAAATGTCGCAAAAGCTCTCGAGGCGGTAAAGGACAAGGCGGAGCAGATCCGCGTGCTTGTGCTTTGCCAGGGTGCCGGCACTTCGACTCTCTTGGCAAATGCTCTTCGCGAAGGTGCCGCTGCTAAGGGTATCGATCTGGTTTCTCAGTCCGGTGCGTACGGAAGCCACTATGAGACGATGGATCAGTACAACGTGATTGTTCTGGCGCCCCAGGCACGCATGTACTATGACGCTATGAAGGCCGATACCGATCGCCTTGGAATTAAACTGCTCACCACAAGGGGCAAGGAGTATATCGACCTTACCAACGATCCCGAAGGTGCAATTGACTGGATCGTTCAGGAGCTGGCCAAATAGTGGATGCACTCCGTCGTTGATTCGTCGGTGTATAGTACGGCCCCGCAGCTTATTGAGCTGCGGGGCCGTATTTCGTTGAGTATCAAGTTGAGACAATGAGCGCAACCGACGTGAGATCGCATTGGCGCTCTCCGAGTCACCGACAAGCTGACTTCCATCTATGTGACCAATTCGCTCTCGGTGTTTAACCTGCTCGAGACGCGCGAAGACTGCGACCTGTGCCTGGTAGGCGGCATGTACCGTCGCCGCACCGCCGCCTTTGTGGGACCCACGGCCGAGGATACCCTGCGTGCGCTGGGCATTGACGCGGCGTTTATCGGTGCCAACGGCATCTTGGACGGTGACGTATCTACGTCCAAGATGGACGAGGGCCGCATCCAGCAGCTCGCCTTTAGCAAGGCCGATACGCGCCACCTCATCGCCGACTCCAGCAAGATCGGCAGGCGATACTTCTGCCCCATTACAGTCTGAAGTGGGCCACCGATAAATTTCGATGGCGAGCATTCGGCG
>OLQJ01000066.1_pt1 | contig 94435 bp, 90 predicted proteins | sample 1673231 | NCBI WGS metagenome assembly OLQJ01 (sample SAMEA3136769, study PRJEB25190) | human gut metagenome | biome: human gut; feature: human-associated habitat; material: faeces | place: Austria | collected 2013
ATAAATATAATACTCTTTTAAATGATACTTTTGGAGGTGATGGTGGTAATACTTATATTTTAAAATCTGAATCGGAATTAAAAGCTATAGGAAATAAAATATCTAAAAAACTTAAAGGTAAAGCTAAACCTAAAGGTTTTAAAGAACATTTATCTGCAATTAGAAAAGGAAAAAATAATCCTTCTGCTAAAAAACTTAATAATCCTATTATAGCTATTAAAGACAATGTTATTATTAAGAGATTTTATTATTTATACGAAATCAATTTATTTCTTAATGATAAATATTCAGCTTCTAATATTATAAGAGCCTTAATTGATAAAACTCATTGTAATTGTAAAGGATATTCTTTTAAATATGAAATTAATAATTAAGATATAGTCAGTCCTATTATGAAAATTATAGGGTATATGCAAGGTTCTACCTTTGAAAATGTTTGTATTGATCTTGATGATATTATCTATTTTCAAACTAAGTGGGGTAAGCGTATTAGACGTAACTCTGCTGAAGCTCTTAGACTTCTTTATGTAGCTATGAGTAGAGCTACTAAACATGCTTATCTAAAATTATAAACTATGGGAAAAGGTATTACTCTCAGTAAAAAACATGGTATTAATCCTAGTATTATGGTATGTCCTATTTGTGGTAAAGAAGAAAGTATTGCCCTGCTAGGTCATATTAAAGGAGATAAAGAAGCTCCTAGATATATACAAGGAGATATTTGTGACAAATGTAAAGCTAGAGTTGCTGATAATAAGTGTTTCGTTATAGCTGTTGGTGAAGATCAATGTCTTAAACGTTATACTATTGTTAACAAAGATGTATTCACACAGAAAGTTGAAGGTTGTGCTGTTCTTATGAAAGAATCTGACTTCAATATTGTATTCGATAAACATTAAGATATGGAACATGTTTATGTGTTTGATTATTGTACATCTTCAATATATCATTTTACTGTTAAGAATGATGAAGATATTGAAGAAGTTATGAGAGATAAAGGTCTTAGCCTTGATGATTGCTATTATATGGCTTCTGAAAGTCCTATTGATATTGAAGAACTTTAAATTGATATTATGCTTACAACCGAAGATCAAATTCAAGATATAGATAAGATTTATGTCTTGAAAGAATGCTGGGCAGCTCCTTGTGGTATGGCTAGTAATCAAAAGATTATTCATAATCGTTGGATGGTTCCTATTACTTGGGTTGCTGAACAATGTTCTATGAGTGCTGTTCAAGTTCTTGAAGAACATCTGTTTGCTAGTGGTTTAAATGTTGATAGCGTTGGTAAGATGGAATTCCTTAAAGCTAGAGCTAATCTTAAGGGATATGATCTTACTGCTGTTGTTTGTTCAACTTTGAAATACGAAGACGGAACTTCTATTTATGCCGATACTACCGAAGAAGACAGAAAATAGATTGCCAATTTGTACAAACGTTTTGATTAATGATGTTGCTTTTATCATTATTCGATGTACGTTTCAAGAATATAAGATGAGGCATAATATAAATTCTGATGAATTTGATGATCTTGATAAAGGTTATGAATGTGTTTATAATCCTTATCATATTATATTTATACCTGATATTATGGCTATTGATATGTTTGATTTGTAAGGTGCAGATGCTCCGCTCCCTACCACTCCTTCATCCCTACTGGGGTTTGCAAAGTTTTACTAAATGTTATTGATATGGCATTAACTGATGAAGAATATAAAGCGTTAAGTAAAGCTGAATACATGATTGATGATGTTCTTGTTGAAGCTTCTCCTATTTCGTTTGGTGCTTATTGTGAAAAGTATTGGTTTGATTCTACCGAATATGATCATAATGTAAAAGGATATGATGTTCAGATTTTTAGAGATGCTAAATCTTATCATACTATCTTTATGCAACGTAGTCTGTTTGAACAAATTGCTGCTAAAAGTAATTATTGATGCAAACGAGATTTTCTAATATGTTTGAAGATACGTCTGATGAATTACGTGAAGATGATTATTGTGATAAGTGTGATCTATGTGTGCGGAACTCTCTAATCCCCAGTAGGGGACAAGGACTGGAAGGGAGCGGAACTATCCTACATTTAGTTGCTGCTCCTAGTCCTGCTGATAGAAAGACTAAATATGTACTTAGTGGTAACACGGGTAAATTCATTAGACGTATTCTTGAAGATAAGAAATTACTTGCTTTATCATATATTACTTCTGTTGTCAAATGTGGTACATCTCAGACTATTAATGCGAAAGCTATTGCTGAATGTTTTCCTAGACTTCAAAAAGAAATTGCTAGAGTTGAACCTAGTATGTTCATAACTTATGGTAAAGATCCATATTTTATTGTTAGTGGAGGTAAAGCTTTTCCTAAAGGTGGAGAAGGTATTGATGTGCTTCCTAATGGTAAGATACATATTTATACTATGAGTCTTGAATATATGCGTAAGAATAATGACTATAGTTATCTTGATAGAGCGTATGATACTGCTGTTATTGCTTATCGTAAATTTGTTAATCAATGGGTTATTTTAAAATAAATGGCTGCTAATAAATCACCAACTACTAGTTGGATTTATGATATTGAATGTTATATTAATATGTTTGAGGTTAGCTTCATTCCTTATGGTGTTCCTCAAGATGTTATTGATTTATATATTGCTGCGGATATAGCTAAGAATAAAGAAGACAAACGTCTTATTCTTGAAGCTATGGGTGCTAAAACTTTTATTATTTATAGAGCTTATCATGAAGATAAATTTGAACGTCAGAATATGACACCTGCTTCATGGGATGATTCTAATAATATTAGTAGTGGTATTGAAGGTCTTTATATGTTTTTTAAATCTCATAAAATTATCATTGGTTATAATAGTTTTAACTATGATATGACTATGCTTGATATATTTATTCATTATGCTCCTACATTTGATTGGAAGACTGGTCTTCGTGAAGATACTTATGGTAGGACACAACATATAACTGAATTTCTATTCGAGCATTCTCAGAAAGCTGTTGATAAGGATATGGGTGGTAAAACATATCGTAGACTTCTTGATTTTTATAAAGGTCGTAGATATTTTCGTCCTTTTACCGATTTTGATATTCAAAAGATTCTTTATCTTGATGCTACCTTTGTTGCACTTAAAGCTGTAATGATTGTACTTAAATGGTATCGTATTCAAGATTTACCTATTCATTGGAGTTATCGTATTAAAAGAGAAGAAATAGAACTTGTCACTGATTATAATATTAATGATGTTCTAGGTACTGATGCTCTTGTTAAAAATCAACAGAAAGAACTTGATCTTCGTGCTAAGCTAAGTGAAATGTATGGTATTGATTTACGTAATATGTCACGTAGTTCTATTGGTAAAAATCTTATGACTAAGTTCTATTCTGAATGGTCAGGTATGCCTTCTTATGAGTTCGTTGATCTTAGAACTGAACGTAGTGCCGTGCCTATCGGTAAAGTTGTCAAAGATAGTATTCAATTTAAGACTCCTTTCTATAGGAAGATTCTTGAATCTATTCAAAGATATAGTATTTATATTGGTCTTGGTAGTCCTAAGCAAAGTGAACTTAAACGTGAATCTATTGCTAATGGAATCGTTGTTACTACATGGAGAAAGAGCTTTCAATCTTTAGAATTTCTTTCTCATGATAAGGGCTATACAATGGCAAAAGGTGGTCTTCATAGTAAAGATGATCCTCGCGTCATTTGGGCTGAATCTGGTGAAATTCTTGCTGATCCGGACGTAGGTGATGTGGCGTCCTAACTTCTCTAACTGCGGGGATAATTTATAACTAATACTACTAAACATCGTAGTAATATAGATGTGGCGAAAGGTAATGCTCTAGGTATAGTAAAAAGGTATTAGTGTTTTTGAATCCGCAACGAAGCATCTGATTACAGATGTGTGTTCATCGACTATCGCGAAAGCGAGTACTCCTACATTTAGTAGTGGGGAAACGGGAAGAATTAACTTTATAGATACAGAGTACATAGAAGTTTCAGGATTTCTTTGTATCTTTATATTATTAATTTTAAAAATGATATAGAGTGGAAATATGTTCCTTTAGATACTCCTACAGGCGAGTATCATGAAGTTAGTTAAGATATAGTCAGTCGAGCTATTGGTACTATGCTCATGCACATCAATGTACCCTAGTTTCATCGTCGAATATGGTGTTGCACCTCATCATTTATCTAAACAAGTCTTTGTTGGTATTGTTAAATGGTTACGTGAAACTCGTGTTGAAGCTAAACATACTGGGAGAAAGTTAGAAGCTGATGCTCTTAAGATTGTTATCAATAGAATTTATGGTGCTCTTAATGATGCTATGGATTATCTATATGATCCCGAATGTACTTATACTGTAACAATTAATCTGCAATTACTACTATGTGGTTTGATAGAAGCATTTGAGTTGAATAACTTTGATGTGTTATCTGCAAATACAGATGGTCTACTTGTTAGATTACCTCTTAATCGTCAAGGTGTGTTTAAACATATCTGTAATGAATGGAGTGCTTACAGTAAATTAGATCTTGAAACTGAAAAGTTTGAGAAGTATTGTAGAAGTGCTGTTAATGATTATATTGCTGTTGGATATGGTTTCTATGATGCTTTACAAGAATATAATCGTTGTGGTGTCTGGATTGATTCTAAAGGTAATACTTATACTACACGTCAAGCTATTGAAGATAAATTTATTAAGTTTAAAGGTTATTTTCTTCAAGACCCTGAATACAATAAAGGTTTTGTTTATCCTGTTGTTAAGAAAGCTCTTAAAGAATATTTCCTTTATGGTGTTGATATTACTGAATTTATTAGAAATTATATCAATACTTCTCGTACTGCCATTTATGATTACTGTTTTAGTCAGAAAGTTGCTGGTAAATATACTACAATTTATAAGACAGTTAGAGATGGTAAACCTGTTTATATTAAGTGTCAAAAGCATAATCGTTTTTATATTTGTAAAAGTGGTGGAGGTGCTATAACAAAAGCTATTGTTCCTGATTCTGATAATATAGCGTATGGTGATGATATTAGTGGAATTGTTGTTGAAGAAGAGGAGTCGCTTGTTGCTGGTCAGAGAGTTGCTTTGTTTAATGATTACGAATATAAAGAAGATTATAATCTTAATTACGGTTTCTATATTAATGAAGCCTATAAGATTCTTTATGGTAATGGTAAAACAGGTAAAGGTGAACGTCGTGGTATTAACAATAATAGTAATAACTTGTTTGGTTGGTAAAATATGAAGAGAGATAGAGCTGTTATTTATAAAGATTTTTATACCAATAAATTCTCAGCTGTTAAAGCTGTTATTGTTGTGTATTTAGATGCTGCCTTTGAAGATTTCTTTATTCAATATCCTTTTAATAGTAAGAACTTTAAAGATTATGATCATGATAAGATGCTTAAACATATTGTTTTTGATCTTTGTCGTATCATGGGTGATGCTGGTTTTAGGTTATATGAATTATTAACTGATTATGTTGATGATGTATATAATCGTAATGAAATAGAACAATGCGCTAGAGCTGTTCTTGATAATATTAAACTTACAGATGTTAATTAAGATAGATGAAAGATTACGATATTTCTGAAAAATATAAGCGTATTTATCAAGGTATTCTTAAATGGAAACAAGCTGGTTATAAAGGTCTATTTCAATATACTGAACGTATTGATATTCCTCTTGTAATTAGTGAGGTTATTCAGCATGTAGCTAATCAAGTTGAAGCTGATCCTTATGTTCACATTGTAGTTCCTGATATTAAAACGAAAGATTCTCTTCGTAAACGTATTGTTCATACAGGTGTAGTTATAGATTTACTTAAAGATTTTATTGATCGTATCACTAAAACTTGTAAAGGTAAAGATATGCTATATGCTGATACGTTTGTGATGCTTGATTGTACAAATGAAGCTTATCATAAAGATGATACTTATTTCAAGAAGTTGAAGAAAGTAGCTGCTGATAGATTTCTATTTGTTACTACGAAAAAGATTCCGGTTAATATGCTAAAAGCATTTACTGCTTGTGGTATTCCGGTTGTTGATACTATAACTAAAGGTATGGCTTTGGAAGAAGGTTGGATTTCTCCTTATGTCATATATAATGTTGGTATTGAGTTTACAAGTGAAGAAAAAGAGCTATATAAACAACTTACTGAACAAATTTCTTCTATGCTTTCTATATTTAAAGGTAAAGCTAAGATGGTAAATTATGAGTTTAGGAAGTTTACTCATCTACGTATGGATATGGTAGAAGATGATATGGCTCTTATTAAAGCTTGCCACATGGGTGTTAATTATGTAAATAATCTTACTGATAAAGTAGAGCATATACATAGTGAAACAGTACGTAACATGGTTGCTGAAGTTATGGGTTGGAAAGCTAATCTTGATCTTTCTAATGACTATAATAAGCAAGTAGAAATGTATTGGAATCCCGACAATATACTCACTCGTACTAAAGCATTTAGTGATGCTATTGAGAAACGTTTAGAGTTATATAATAATAATCTTAATAAGAGAGAAGCTATTGCTACTGCTATTAAGAATATTAAAGGTAAAGGACTTGTTTTAAGTAAGACTCGTTCTATTACTAATTTTGTTGAGACTTTGGATTACTGTATGTGTTGGTATAAAGGTATGACTTCTAGGATTTGTTATGATTTTAATGGTCAGCCTTATACTTATACTACTGGTGCCAAGAAAGGTGAACCTAAAGTATTTGGTGATATTGGTATCCGAAAAGAATGTTTAAAGCATCTTGAACATGGTGATGTTTCTGTTATTGCTACTGATGAAGTTGCTAATGTGGTTTTTGATGTTGAGGGTCTTACTACAATTATATGTACCTCTCCATATTGCAACCCATTTAAGACCATTTCCGACAAGAAAGAGGAACAACCATACATAAATAAGCCTACTATTATAATATGGCTTTATATGCAAGATTTCGCACTCAATTCGGACGATTACCGCACGTCAAAAGAGAAAGAAAAGCTTATTGATGCGCAGAGTAAATTTACTACTGATATTGTCTGGACTAACGGCATTAAAGATGTTAAATTTTAATTTTTGATGATTTAGTGCTTACTATTGTTGCACACGTCAAAAATATTATCTACTTTTACCAATGGAAAATAAAGACAAAGAAAACGACAAAATGAGTGAAGAGGTTATTACAAATGATGCTACGAAAGACGGTGCTAATGCTACTACTAATAAAGGTGAAGTTGTAAAAGCTAATAGTGGGGCTGTTGCACAAGCAAATAAAGATGTAATTACTCGTAATCTCGCTGTTCTTGGTGAATATAGAACTTTTGCTGAAAGTCTTATAAATACTGATCTTGGTGCGAGATTTAAAGAAAATGTAACTAAAGATGGAACTGTCACTGAAGTTATTAACATTGATAACATGGTTACTTGTTTATTAACTGGACAGGAATTAGGTCTTTCTCCTATGACTTCTCTAGCTTATGGTCGTAATCTTAATCTCGACGCTATTCAAAAGGTTGAACTTGGTAAAACTCTTGGTCTTTCTGTTACTGCTTCTTTAAAGAATATATTCTGTTTTGAAAGTGGTGGTACTAGACAAGTTTATACGGGAATTAATGTTGTTGAGGGCTGTCTCAATAAACATCATATTGATATTGAGATTGACGAAGACTTTGTTCCCGTATATGAATATTTTAATGTTCAGCTAAGTAAACCTATTATTGAATTTAAACCTGAACGTCACATTGATATTGATGAATATAATGATGATTACGTTCGTAAAATGATGGCGGAACAAGGTATGATTCCTGTTACTCGTATTGTTAAGACTTATCGTACAACGGTTACTCTTGTTCGTAAAGGTAAAAGAACTACGATTTCTTATACTCTTCAAGAAGCTATTGACGCTGGTCTTAAATCGGGTAAAAACTCAATTACCGGTGCTGATGTTAAAGGTAAAGATAATTGGGATAAACACACTCGTTCTCTTATGAGAAAAATGGCGATTATGATCGCTGCTCGTATCTGCGCTAATGATATTCTTAACGGAATGTATTGTGATGTTGAACTTAAAGACGTTAAATCTATTAATGATGATTACGTTGATGTTCAATATGTAGAAGCAGATGATAACGCAAATTATTAAAGAATAAATACCGTTTGTGGTAGTGATATTGCAAACATCTATCTTACATAAACTATTAATAAAGTTAAAGTCATGGAAAAATTTAATTTTGATTTCTTGAAAGCTGGTATCAATGAAGGTCGTTTTGAAACTGTAGCTAAAGCTGCTAAAGTGAGTGATGAAATTCGTCCTGAGTTGGTGGTGAACATCTCCATTAACAAGATGTGTATTAACGGTCTTGCATCTAAGATGCTTAACATTGAAACAGGCGACTATATGAAAGCTATGGTCTTGACTGCTGATCAATGTGAGAACGATGTGAACAAGAAGTTCTTCATTATGGTTTCTAAAGTGAAAACTGACGATATGATGACTCTTGCTGCTGTCGGTAAAGCTAAAGGTGTTGGTCGTAAATTGTTCTGCTCTTACGCAGCTTGTTACTCTCAATTCTTACAGAATACTCCGGATGCACAAGCTATTACCGCTGATAAGCTGGCTGAACTTGGCTATGCTTACGGAATTGATAAGAAAGATTCTGAAGGTAAACCTTACACGAAGTACACCGCTAATCGCGAGGTTCACTACGAATTGGTTGATACCGGTATCGACTATCCGAACTCTGACGGTTCTATGTTACGTATCTGGGCTTGCGTGAACGCACAGATTATCGACCGTCCTTACGATCCGTCTGTTGAAGCTGAAACTGCTGCTGACGATGCAGAAGATAAAAAAGCTAATGCACCGGAAACTGTAGCCGATACCGCAAATGCTGAAACTGCTGCTAATGCACAGGAAGAAGTACCTGCTGCTCAAGAAACCACTGGTGACGGGGATGATATTTAATCTATATCCGTGACAACACATTGCTTAGCTAAGCAAATCTATCTTACAGAAAGAGGGACTATTAAGGTTCCTCTTTTTTTTACTCTTTAAATTACTTATAAAATGAGTGAAGTTAATAAAAGTCAAGCTGCTGCCGGAGTTATTAATTTTGGTGAAGTTGTAGTTACCCAAGACAAGAAGTTTAAACCTCGTGAAGAGTTCAACAATTTGTGTCAGGCACATCTCGTATCTGTTGAGATAAAAGAAACCGAAACTCCTAAAGTAGATGAGAATGGTGTTGCATCTACCTATGAGTATGCCGGTATTCCTGTACCAACTATTGTTTTTCGTTATAAAGAAGAACCTGTTCCTGGTGACGAAGTTGATCGGTTTTATACTGATTCTTTCCGTATCGTCACTACTCGTAAAACTGACGGAACTGCTGTAGATGTTAAAACGTTTACCTCTTTGATTACGGAAGCGTACCGGAATTGTCGTCACCGTCTCGATGCTTATATCGGTTGTCCTAACTTCGTTGAACCCGGCTTTCCTCAGCCTATTGATATGAACGCTGATATTAACGGTCGTATCGCTCAATGGAAAGCATTTTGTGAGTTCTTTGTTAAAGCATTTAATGTTGGCAAAGAGGGTAAGCCTGTATTCTTAGATGAAAAAGGTGAACCTATTGTTGTTTGGATGAAGCTTCTTGCTCATTATGGTGATCGTAAGTATCTTTGTACTCCGGGCTTTGTTGGTCAAGGTTATATTGAACGTGTTATTAACGGTAAAAAACCTTCTATTGAAATTCTTCCAGGTGAAACTGTTGAACTTTCAAAAGATGCTGATAAAGACGAGAAACCTGCTGGTGCAGCCGCTGAAGCTGGCGTTGCTATGGATTACGGTTCCGGTCAAGGCGTTAATGCTGATGCAATTAATGCTTTAAAGAATCGTTATGCTGGTAACGGTGGTACTCCGGGTAAATATTAAGATGTAACTTAGACTTTTGAAGAGGGTAGAGCAATCTATCCTCTTTTTTTTTGTGTCTATTGGTTTTGTGCATAGTGTTGCTAATGCTCCGCACGTGACCTCACCTTGTTCCCTACTGGGGATTGCAAACGCTACAAAAGATGTAAATATGTGGAGTACAAGTGATAAAGATTATATTTTGAATACACTTGATCAAGTACATATTTATTCTGTCTTTCTTAATGTTCCTGAAACAGAGATAAATAATTGTATTTGTTTACGCAATTATAAAATCTCTAATCCTCTTCGTTATGATCCTAATCCTTCAGTTAGTTTTAAATGGTATGGTAATAAGCTGATATTTCGTGATTTTGCTGATTATCGTTATCGTGGTGATGTATTTGAAATTGTTGGTCTAGTTCTTAAAAAGAATTGTACTAACAATAAAGACTTCGTTGAAATATGTTCTAATATCATTGAATATGCTTCTGATGTTCTTAATGATTCACCTTACGTTAATCGTGTATATCAAGCTCAGAATAAGATTATCAATAATGAATTTCGTGTTATTACAACTATAAATCGTAAAATGACTTTTTATGATTATAGGTATTATAATCAATTTGGTGTTACTAATGATCTCGTAGATAAATACGTAAAAGCTGTTGAATCTTTTAAGATTGATGGCGTTAGTAATCCATATTATTATACTCGCCATGATCCTTGTTATGAATATCAAGTCAATGAAGGTTGTATTAAACTCTATTTTCCATTTAGAAATAAGCATACTGCTAATCGTTTCATTACTAATAATAAGTGTCCTCTTGAAAATCTTGAGACTTTAACTGATACTAATTATAAGTTGATTGTTAAGTCTCAAAAGGATAAACTATTAATGTTACGAATACTGAGAGAGTTGAGAATTAATGATGTTGGAGTTTATGTGATTGCAAGTGAAACTGCTAAACTTCCTGATGATATTGTTGATGTTTTACGAAAAACTACTAGGATTCAAGTTTATGTTATGCTTGACACTGATAATACTGGTCTTACTTCCGCTATCGAATATGAAAAGAATTATGGCTTTATTGCTTTGTTCATGACTAAAGGTTATAGTGCTAAAGATCCTACAGATTTAGTTCGTATTACAGATTACAACTTCGTTAAGAAAAAGTTTGCTAATATGTATTTAAATGAGATCGTAAATGGTAAAAAAGGAGGAGTTGTGCCCTGATGCGCAACGGCTATTATGTGAGGGTGTTCCTCTTAGAGCTTTAGGTGATGGTACTAGGTACTTCTTATATCCTATGAATAAGACTGATTATAATATTGTTATTGATGCTGTTAAACAGCTTCGTGAAGCTATGAGTAAGATGTCTTATCAAAATGCTCAAATTAAACTAAATCAATTCGTTCATACTTGGGGTTTTAATCCTTTTAAAGAAGGTGCATTTATGGGCGAAACTAAGATTAAGTCTGATGAGGACTTTAAGATTGTTGAAACTCTCTTTGAAGTTGTTCAAGGTAAACTTCACAATAAACAAGCATTAACTGGTAGTTATCAATGTTTCTGTCATAAGAACTTTAAAACTATCGCTTATGCTCCTCATAAGACTATTCGTGATTCTTGGAATTGTATGTTAATTGCATATAATAATCCTACGCATTGTATTGTTTTATCTCATAATGTTGATGAAGATGGCAACCGTATATGGGGATGATAACGTTACTACTCTTTACAAGCGTGATGCACTGGGACGTATCGTGTTTTGGAGGATTGAGACTGACGGAAGCCACGAGAGGGTGTCATACGGCTTGTTTGAGCGACTTTCAGACGTCGGACAGGTAATTGTATCAGCTTCAACAAAGACCTCTTATAAGAGTCAAATCAAGCGTAAAATCGATCGAGGATACAAGACGGCAGAAATGTATGGTGTTACTAGTGATATGTATGAGAGTGCTAATCAACTTCATGATCTACTAGATAACGTTATTCCTAAATTTGCTACTGATGCAAACAATGTTGATAAACCTATGAAGTGTCAAAAGTGGAAAACTGGCATTTTTGATTATTCTAATGGTGCTTTTGCTGATCCTAAGATTAATGGTGTTCGTTGTACTATTAAGTTAGATGAAGTTGATAATGGATTATTTGGTAAAACTAAAGAAGTTGTTATTAGAAGTAAAGAAGGTCTTCGTTATAATGTAAAACATATTGAAGATGCTTTTATGAATTATGTTTATTGTAATTATAAATATAGAAATATTACTTTTGATGGTGAGCTTTATATTAAAGATCAAAAGAATACTACTATAGGTGGTGCCGCACGTAATATTAAGAATCCTCTTCATAAATATCTTCAATTTGTAAACTTCGATCTTAGTATTCCTGATGTTTCTAATAGAGATCGTTTTCATCTTAGAAGAAATATATTAAGAAAAGCCTTTAGTTTAGCTGTTAATAATAATGATGATTGTATTTTTATACAAGATATTCCTGAAGAACATGATGATACTAAAAATGCTAAAATAGTTTCATTATGTTCTATTAATATTAAAGGTGATTCTGATGTTGAAGCTTATAGAGATCGTTGTATTGCAGCCGGTTATGAGGGTTGTGTTGTTCGCTCTAAGATTGCAGAATATAAATTCGGTTCTCGTCCACAAACTATGATGAAAGCTAAACAATGTGAAGAGACTGAATGTTTGTGTTTAGATATTCTCGTTGATCGTATAACTAAAATTGTTGATGGTCATGAGGTAGTTTATAATTATGCTAAGTTCAAATGTCAGAATGATTTAAATGCTGAAACATTTGAAGTTAAGCCTACAGCTGTTTATAATGGTAATACTGATAATACTATGACAAGTGATTATATTCTTAGTCATAGGAATGAATTTATCGGTAAAATGCTTGCTATTAAGTTTTATGAACGTACAGATAAGAAGATTCCGTTTAATGCTAATGCTTACGGAGTTCGTGATTATGAATCTAACGATTAATTACATATAATGGAAGATACAAATCCTTTTAAAGAAGAAGAGGAAATTAAACAAGACATTCCTGTTGATAGTTCTCCTTCTAAAGCTGAAGAAGAATTATCTGCACTTGCTATTACAACTGAGAAGTATAAACCTATTGTAATAAATGGTGTTTCAATTCCGTCTGTTGTTAGAACAGATGCTCCTGATAAACCATATATAGTTACAGAGTCTCGAACTGTTGCTGATTTATCTAAGGATGAAGTTGATTGGCTTAATACCAATATTAATTTCATTCTTGATGCTACTGGCGAGTTTATTCCTGTTACTAGTGGTAATCAGTTTGTATTCTATCAAACTCTTTTGAAAATTCAGTATTATATTTATGCTCATAATATTCCAATTGAGTTCTTTGATGGTAACAATGAAAAAGCTCGCTATTATAAGATTTGGAATATCGGTTATTTAATCGACAATGAAAATTATGATAGTGCTTATGAACCTCAATTTCATATTTGTGTTGATAGTAACATGAGTGCTGAAGTTGAGTCTCGTGATCATGCTATTAAGATGTTTAACAGATATACTTATAATCTATTCAAGGGTGCTGTAAAACTTATAGATTATAAAGTTCCTAGAGGTAGTTCTTTAGCTATTGCTAAATGTTCTGCAAGACTTATATTTGATACTATTGAAGATTTTGAAGCTTGGATTAAAGATAGTGTTATCCCAGCTACAGAAGCTCCTACAAATAATCATATTCTTTCATTCTTCTCTAAACTTAATCCTTTGTATCTAAATTCTAAAGTTAGAACACTTGATACGTTTAGTTTCTATGCTAATCCTAAAGCGTGGATTGCTCAGAATGAAGCTGGTAATACTTATAAAGCTAAGTTTAATATTTTAATGTTCCCTGAGTTTATTGGAGCTTTAACTATTACAACTTATCATTCAGCCGCTAAGACGATTGAAGTTAATATGGAACAACTTTCTAATCGTCTTAAAGCTATTGCAGAAAGTCATATTTATAAAAAGGCTTAATTATGGATGCTGTTAGTAGTGTTACTAAGGAAATGTTTCGTAGATATTTCATAGCGGCACTTGTTAGCATTGGTATTCCACTCGATCAAGCTAATTTGTTTTGTTGTATGAATCAACGTAGACGTCTCATGGATCTTGGTATTTGTGCCGTTATTTCTATGAAGCTTGATGAGTTTATGGAAGCTAGAGTTCCTGATTATAAAGGTTGTATGCCTAAAGATGATTGGGAAGCTATTATAAATTATAACTTTTCAGAGGATTAAGATATGAAAGTTGTTATTACTAAACATTTTCCTTTTGGTAAGTTTGTTGCTATTAATATGTTTGCTAGACTTTATCTTAAAGATAAAGATAAATCTAGGCTTACATTAATGATTAGGTATCCTAATAGATATTTTAAACTTATTCAACATGAACGTTCTCATACTAAACAACAGAATGACCTCTTAGGTATATTCTTTTATGTATGGTACGTCATTGAATGGTTCTTTAAACTCTTCACTGAAGGTAAGGCTTATCGTGAACTTTGTTTCGAGCGTGAAGCTAGAGCAAATGAGACTAATGTAGATTCTTATAATGTTATTGTACATTACAAAAATGATAAAGCTTATACTATTATACAAGATAGTATTCCTATTTGTACTTACTATGACATTAATGATGTTATCAAAAATATTGATAATATTAAGTATCTTGAGTTTAAACCTTTGAATATTAAAGGTAGTCTTATTAATCGTAAGTGGGGTAGTTGGTTGAAATACGTATTTAAAAGATAATATGGGTTGATTTCTTATTCAATTATAGCCTATGCTGTGAAGCATGCTATTGAAGCCGCTGGTCTTAATTGACTAGCGACTATTTTTGTTTAATTTAAAATTGTTATTATGAATTTTGGAGAAGCTATTGAACGCGTTAAGACTCGTTCTTATATTGCTAGACGTGCTAATTGGGATAATGATGTGTTTATATTTGCACAAGTTCCTGCTGATATAAATGAAGAAACTATTCCTAAAATGCAAAGTCTTCCGGAAATTGTTAAGCGTGAGATTACAGAAGCTGGTATTACTAGTCTTAGTTATCAGAATCAAATTTGTAAGTTTGATAATGGTGATATTACTTATTATACACCTACTGGTGATGAGATTTTTTGCTAATGATTGGGAAACTAAGAGTGATGATGCTCTAGCTAAGTGGGAAAATATATGACACCTGAAAGTGTAAATGCTGTTATAGATTCTCCTAAAGGTGCTGTATTATGGAATGAGAGAATTGCTGTGTTTAATAAAGCTTGTGCAATTGATCCTCATGATACAGTAGTTGTTGAAGAGTTATCTGAACTTATTAAAGCTGTTTCTAAGATTAATAGATGTCATAATAATAAACATCTTAAAAGTCTTATGGAAGAAATTGCTGATGTTAGAATTGTTATTGAGCGTATCATGCGTAAATATAATATTAAAGAAGACGATATTGATAAACTCGTAGTGTTTAAAATAAATCGTTTTATTGATCGCTATGGCATCTAAAAATAAAAATGATCAAGTAAATCATCCTAAACATTACACTTCTGATCCTAGTGGTATTGAATGTATTGATGTTACTCGTCATAGAAATTTTAATATAGGTAATGCTATTAAATATCTATGGAGAGCTGGTCTTAAAGAAGATAAAGATCGTAAGATTATTGATAAACAAGTTGAAGATCTTAATAAAGCTGTTTGGTATCTTGTAGATGAGATTCATCGTCTTGGTGGTAGATGTACTGTTAAGACTGATTCAATTAATACTTGCTTACCCATTGATAATGAGAGTATCATTAATGCAACTTTAAATTATCATGAAAAGATTAATGGCCAAGATGTAAGTATTCTTGGTCTATCTAATGGTAATAGCGGTATTAGATTTAATATTGCAGATCATCTTAAATCTATTCTATTAGATCTATATCATATTAAAGTTGAAAATGGTGGACAAACTAAACTCGATATGTGATGAAATTTGTTAGACCTGTTAGTGTTATTCATACAGCTCATAATCTTAAAGGTGGCTTACAATTAGCTGAATTTGCTGGTCGTCTTTGTTATAAATCTGAAGGTAAGATTGAACCCGGAAGTTACGTTAAGTTTCTTTTGATGCTTATTGATAAAGGTCATACTTCGATTCTTGAGCATTGTCCTATTTATGTTTGTGGTTATCATGATATGATGAGTATTGAAATGATAAACATTAGACACTCTGCTTTTTCTCGTTTTGTTGCTGATATTAAAGATGTAAGACCTAATTCTAATTTCTATTATATCTACACTAATCTTCGTGTTGTATATAATGAAAGTCCTGAATTAGCTAAAGCTCTTATTCAAACTTCTACTATGGAAGGTGATGAGATTTGGAAAGCTCATGGTGTTGCTTGGTTTGTTCCAAAATTCGATCATCCTTTCGCTCGTATTAGTGCATATATAACTACTCTTAGAAGTGTTGTCGATGAACTTGTACGTGAACGTGTTCAATCTTGTGCCGTTGAATCAACTCGTTGGTGTGATTATTCTAATAATAGTAAATTTGAAGGTATTACTTTTTGTTTACCTCATTGGATTAATTATAGTATTTTTGATTCTTGTATGAAAAGATTTTTAGCTGATGTTAAAGAAGCTAATATCAATAAAGATAAAATCGATAAACTTTATGATTATGAAGATATTGCTTTTTGTCTTTATCAAAATACAGAAGCTATTGAAGCTAAACGTTGTTATCATTATATTAGAGCTTCTATTCTTGATGAAATCTTATATAATGAAGCTAAAGATAAACTTAAACTTCCTGCGCAAGATGCACGTGAGTATTTATTTTTAGGCGTTAAAAGTGAAATGTATTATACCGGTTATAATGAAGATTGGGATAATATAATTGAAAAACGACTATATGATAAATATGGTAAAGCTCATGAGAATATGCACGTGATTATGCAAAAATGTAAAGATCATCTTGATTCTATTCGTGTATCTCAAAAGGCAGCACAAGATGACGGAACGAGTAAAAGTGCAAGTAAATAAAATTGTAGCATTTATACCTGTCAAAGAATATCTAAAATTATATGGTAATCCTACTACAGTTTTTCATGGTCATTCTTTAGATATTCCTATGACTTTTAAACAGCAAGTTTCTAAAGATGAAATTCTTGTTTATGAACCTTTAAATGGTAAACATTCTATATATAATATAGATAGAATACTTGTTAAAGATATTGTTGTTCGTTTTAAAGATATTGAAAATTATACTCATTACCAAACTGAATTAGATTTCGATGAATCTGTTTGAAATACAAGCTAATATTGATAGGATATTAGAATATGCTGCCGAGAATGGTGGAGATATAGGAGAAAGTGGTGCTGAGGAACTTGCGATTAGTGAAGAGGAACTCAGTGAGAAACTTTATGCTTATGCTTTTGTTATAGATCGTTATAACACTGATATAGCATTACTTAAACAATACAAGCAAGCTCTTGATGATCGTGTTAAACGTACTGAGAAAAAGATTAAACGTCTTAAAGATGTTATAGCTGAATGTGCGTATAAGTATGGTGAACCGGTATTAAAGAAGAATGCTGAAACAGGTATTAAAGAACCTACTGGTAGTATGTCTCTTAAATATCCGAATATTACTATTAGTGTTCGTAAAGGTCAGGAAGTTGTTACAGATACGGAAATATTTAATAGCTTTCTTAATCAAATGTATCAATATTTTGAAAATCCATCTGTTGATACAGTACCTGCGAACATTGATGCAATTAAAGGTTTTATTGATGTTAAACTTGATAAAGGTTTAAATCTTGATAAAGCTAATAAGATTAAAGCTATTCTCGCTGAACATGGAATTGTTTTTGAAGAAGGTGATTTCAAATTCTATGTTAATAGTACTAATCTTAAAGAAACATTGAATCAATCTCCTGAAGGTCTTGATGCTTGGACGCTTCAAGAAAAGGATATTGTTACAATTAAGAAATAAACTTCTATTGAAACAAAGTATATTATGCCTTTTGTAAATTATCAAAGACGTCCTCTCGTATTTAATGAAATGGGTAAACCTATCAATGATTTAAGTATGGAGGATGCTATTAAAGAAGCAAATCTTGATTATAAAGTAGGTATTAAAGAGACTCGTGTTCGTCTTGAAGATCCTGCTAATCCGGGTAGCTTTCTGTTATACAAAGTTCCTAACAGTTTTGCTACTTATAGAGAAGATACAAATTATGTATTTGGCGCTGTTGGTTCTAAGTACGAAGTTGTACAGAACTCTGTAGCTCTTGATTTTATTAATCAAATATGTGATTACGATAAGAGTGTTCGTATTGAAACTGCTGGTTGTTATAAGAATGGTGCGAGTATGCTTGTAACTGCAAAATTCCCTGATGCTATCACTATTGATAATAAAGATCTTATTGATAAGTATCTTCTATTTACCAATAGTCATGATGGTTCTGGATTAATCACATGTGCTATTACAAATATTCGTGTTATTTGTAATAATATGCTTAATCAAGCTATTAAAAATGCAACACAACAGTTTTCTTTTAAACATACAAAGAATGTTCACAACGTTATTATGAGTGCTGTGAATAGTATTCGTGCTACGCATATCTATCATGAAGCTATGCAAGAATCTATGCAAGCTCTTAAAGCCATTAATATTAAATCTAATAATATGACTGGCTTTGTGTATAATCTGTTTCTTAATGATGAACAACAAGAACATATGAAGCTTAGAACTAATATCTTTGCTGCTGATAAAGATATTATTTCTGCTAAGACTCAAAATAAAGTCAAAGCTGTTCTTGATACTATCGAGAATGGTGTTGGTCAAGAGTTACATCGTGGTACTGTGCTTTGGCTTTATAATGGTGTGAGTTGTTATCTGAATAATGTTGTTGATTATAAGTCTTCTGAAGATCGCTTTGAAGCTCTTACTAAAAAAGGTGCTTATAAGCTAAATCAAAAGGCTTATGATCTTGCCTTAACGGCACTAAGAGCTGCATAATGGAAGAAACTAAAACACATACGTGTTATATTGAAGTTGATGGGAATGTGATTACTCGTGATGCAAATGGAACTCTTATTCAAGAATTTACTGGTAATTGGTCTGTTTTGCATAAGGTGTATAGATTCGCTACTATGACCGCTGCTGAAAAGCAAAAGTATAAGCGTCTATCTCCTAATCTTTATATTGGTAGTATTAAGTATGTTATGAGGCATCCGGGTACTAACAATAGTTTTGTTGTTACTTCTACTCAAATTAAGAAGATTCTACCTTTCATTGTTAATGTGAATAAAGTTAGCTTTGGTGGACTGAGTAAATGTGGTGAAAGTGAGGGATACTATTAATACTTCTAAGCATAGTGCTGTTATAAGTGCTATGCTTAGTTCCGCTCCTGACCACACCATGTTCCCTACTGGGGTTTGGAAAGCTACTCTTAGTGTTTCTAATGCTAGTCGTATTAACGTTAGTACAAATCATCATAGCTGTATGGTTAAAACGACTTCAATAGAGGCTCATAGAGACACTTTCTTTTGTGATATGAACTAATTATCGTCTGCCAATAGATAATCAATATATGAAGCCCGCAGGTGGCAAAAATGGCATTGTGGAGCATTGCAGACCCCGGTAGAGGGATAGATGTGGAACGGGGCGGAGCGTTCGCAATGACACGAGCAGGAGTATGAGTAGTATAGATACAAGAAGAGAGAGGACTGACAGTATTATCTGAAAGCCCTCTCTCATTTTTTTTAAGTCCAACAGAAGTCCTTACTTATTTAGTTCAACTATCATCTGTAATATTGGGTTCTGTTGCATATAGTATGTATTGTTCTTTGGTAAATAGAACATCTTGTTGTATTGATTGAATAACGGAATAGTTTTCTTAAATGCAATCCAACGTTTATCTTCATCTTTATATGTACCTCTATCATAAAGCATTTCTTCATCATCTACAATCATTGGAGCAATAAGTGTCCAATAAGCAAGATTAAGAACATTAGACATACTTGTTTCAAAAGGTATAGGTGCCTCCATAGTACGTTTATAGAATGAATAAAGACCCCAAGGTGAAGTTTCATAAAGTTCAGTTTGAATACCATAAATAGTATAACAAGCAAGAGCAAAGAATCGATTTTCATCAAGTTCATCGTCATCATCTTTTGCAGCATATAGACTAGCAGCTACAAGAGATAAACCAACAAGAGTTGTAAAATTAAACATGGCTCTTTTTATATTAGCCTTTTGAGCTTGAGGTAGAGTATTATATCTAAAGTTTATATCTTTGAACCAATATAATAAACCGCAGAACCCATTGAATATAGCTTTAGCTTTAGTAGCAAAATCAATATCTTCGTCATTTTCTATGGCTTTATCAATAGTTTCTCTATAAGCACTTTTACCATTAGATAATAGAAAATTTATCATATCCATGTAAGCACCACTTCTATAAGATTCAAGACGTTCATCAAATACAATTTTACCTATACGTTTACCCCAATAACGAATGAAGTTAGGACGAAGCCATTTACGGAATTGAAGTATTACCTCTCCCCACATCTTACCAGATAGCATAGATTTATCGAAAGTATTATAAATACCATGTAAGCTATGATTAACACCTTTAACTTTACCTAAGAACTTAGCAAAATCTTCAAGAGTTATATTACTTCCAGCTTTAATTGAAGCGATACCATCTTTAAGTTCAAAAGCATCATATATAACTTGATTCTTTTCAAACTCAACTCTAGCATTCTTAAGACCTTCTTTATAAGCTTTAGCGAAATTAGATTTCCATTCATTAGTAAAGTTGTTAGCACGATAAGCAATGAATCGAGAAAGATAATCTATAAATTCAACATTATTACCTTTAACAGATTCTTGTTTATCTTTATATGCTTTATACTTAGTATAAGTTTCATCATCAATCATATCTCTAAAGAGACGTTCTCTAAGTGAGAATACGAATTGATCATAATTCATAATAGTACCTGCAACAATGCGATGAGTTTGCATAGCTGACAAGAAAGTAGCGAATTGCAAATAATGCTCACCAATAGTATTAGGAGCAAACATCACATTATCCCATTTAGACATACTAAGAGAAACAATATTAGTCTTAGTATCTACTCCAGCTTCAATATGATCTTCAAAAATATTACCAGCTAACTTCATTAAAGCTGCATCAAGATTATTACAAGTATATTCACCAAGTGATGCCCATAATGATGGAAGAGCTTTAACATACATTTTATGAGCTTTAAGAAGTGTAGCTTTAGTAGTAAATTCACCACCAGTTGCTTCACTTACAATATTGATATGACCTGTACCAATATTCTTTAAAGCAGCAGTTAAGTTCATCCACATAAGAGATTTACTATTAACTGTATGAAGTATATTAAGAAGTTTATCATTTAATGTATTAATACGATTCTTACCTTCAAAAGCATCATAGAATTTTTTAAATCTATCAAATGCTTCTGTTTCTTTACCTTTACGAGAAACAACTTCAGTTTTATGAGTATAAAGAGATAGAATCTTATTAATAACATTCTTACTCTTAACACCATATTCACGAGCTTGGAACTCAGGCATAGCAAGAATAGTTTGCAGAAGATTAAGTTCAGGCTCAAAGTCACGATTAACTTTAATACGTTTAAGCTGATTAATATAATTAAGAGTAACATTCATAGGGTCAAAGTTCATACGATTTCTAACATCACCTAATTGTTTATCAGATAACTCTTTATTATATTCGATAATATCTGCAATAGAAGTAATAGGTTTATAATAACCTCTATGTTTAGCTATTTTATTAGCTTTTTCAATTAGAGCATCATAAGCTTCTTTATTTGTAATAGCGTAGAGATCATACTTAATACGACCTATAACTTCTGGACGATTAAGTGCAGTAGCTTTAAGATAGTATTGAGTTTCTCCACTAAGTGTATTTTTATAATCATCTTCTTGCAACTCATGATAACCAACAAGTTGTTTAAGAGCATTCACATGATTAGCAGATATGAAAGTCGGGAAGAAACTAGCAGATCTAACAGTGTTAGGCATTGCAACATCATTAAGTTCTGCAAACATCTCTTGCATTTCAACCATCATATCAATATCAGAATGAGTAAGTTTACTAAACTTAGCGTCTCTATAATCAGCTTTCGCAGTTTGAACTTGAAGAAGAACTCGATTAGTAGTTTGACCTCTAACACTAAGTTTAATATTATTAGCTTCAGCAAATTTCTTACGAATCTTAGATTTATAGACACGTTCAATTAGCTTAGTATAATAATATGCTTCTTCGGCACTAAGATTAGGAAAATACTTCTTAGGATTACTATATACATCTTCAAGATCAAGTTCAAGTCTACCTTTAACAATTTTGGCAGACATTGAAACATTCATAGTAGAATATATAGTTTTACCTACAGCACGAACTCTTTTCTTATGTTCTTCCTCAAGTTTAGCAAGAGAATCTTGAGCTTTCTTAACTGTAGCAAAATCATCAGATTCTAATAGAGGTTCTAACTCAGATCTTCCCTTAATATAATCATCGTATTCACGAGCTTTACCAATTTGATAATCATAGTTAGCTTTAGTCATATCAAATGGTGTAGCAAGTTGACAATTAGCTTCATTAATGAATCTAGCTCTAAAGTCATTAGAACGAGATTGAGAAAAAGTCATATCAGGTTTACCATTAGACTTTTCTTTATAGAATCTATCATACTTCTTAAATAATGCGAATGTACGCTTATTATTATTGAAAGCAAATTCAGTAGCATTAAGAGTATGGAATTCATATTGAGAAAGAACTGTATCAATAATCGGAATACCACTTTGAGCAGCAGAATCTAACCATTTAATAACAGTAGATAAATCAAGATTATCACCGAGCATACGACGAATATTCTCTTGAATATCTCTTTCATTTATAGTATAAACGCCAATTTCATCAGTATTAAAACCGTTTTCAACAAGCTTATCTTGAATATACTTAAACTTAGTATTGAAAGCAGGATTATGACTTCTTTGATTGATTAAGAAACCAAAGTAAATCTTAGAAGCATCAACAACTTTACGTTTAAGAGGCATAATCTCAGCATATAAACCTTTAAGATTAAGAAGAGCTTCATTAAATTCTGCAACACTATCTTTAGTATTCTGAGAAGCATTTTCAAAACTAGCTTCGTCAATAGGATTTAGATCTTCAATATAAGCTTGAGACTTTATAAGACTACTGAGTTTATTCAGATCAGTAACCCATTGTTTACGATCAGCAACAGTACCTTTAGTCCAAAGCTTAAATATAGTATTAGTATCCATTGGCATTTGAATAGCTTTAATCATATCTTTAACATTCTCTAGTATATTAGCATTATACTTGAATGTTTCAACATAATTAGGAAGACTATTCATATCTCTACCAAGTCTAGCAATTTCACTTTGAGCTTTGGCATCAAGCTTATCAAGATTAGTATTGAGTTCACCCATGAGATTCATTTCATCTCTAAGAAGTTTAGTATTACCGATAGCAGTCTTTTCAACTTCATAAAGAGTATTAATAAATTCAAGGTTTGACATACTAATTCCAGTATTATCATCAGCTATGAATTCTGTATCTAAGACTTTAGAGAACTTAGGAGTTGAGTTATTAATAGTGTGAACAGTAGTATTAAGATCTTTTTTAATACCAATGTAATCAACTATAATATCATTGATACCATCAGCTTGAATTGCACTAACGTTAGTTGGATTTAGCCTTTGAATAAGCCTGTCTAAGCCCTTAAAAAGTTGTCCTTGTATTGTTAGTCGTTTCAATTGAGAAAGCGTCTCTCCGTTGCCGACAAGTGCCAAATTTTGGATTTCCGAGGGCAGTGTATCGGTATCGAAAGTGTCATTGATAGCTGCCTGCAATGGGATAGTAGTAATAGCAGAAGTATCAATAAGACCTCTATATGTATCAGATTCATTACCAATATAAATTGTATAATCAGCGTTACTTGTAGCAGCGTCTATAGCTGATGTAAGACTGTTATGAGTTTCTACATTAGTAACAGATGAATTAAATCTACGATAGAACTTACTCAAAATAGTAGCAAGTTTCTCGTATATTTCTTGAGCTTCAATATTATATTTATAATAATCATTAGCTGTAGTAAGATATTCAGATTTAAACGTTTTATTAATAGGATAATAGAACGTACAATCATTAATATCAAAACGTTTATAAAGCATACCCTCAGGTAATTGAGCTTTGTAAGTCTTTTTAAGACCAGTAAGTTCTTTATCAATTACCTTTTCACGAGTCTTAAGATATATATCATCAGCATAACTAGAATTATTTACATATCTAGTAGGTTCAAAAATCATTTGACCAACGATGTTCCAAATATCATTATGTTTAATACCAATAGCATTTTTAATAACACTATTAAGAGCATCTTCTATATACTTACGAGTTTCAAGATCAACATCTTTATGCCATTCATTAGCTACTGCACCTTTAAGATCAAATACAGCTCTAGAGAAATTACTCTTAGTAATCTTAGTAAAAGTAGGAGTTTGATCTTTAACTTTACTCTTCTTACCATTAGTATCATAAATATATTCAGGTTTCATATATTTAACGATACGAGTATTCTCTGAATTAGCACGAATAAAAGCTTCAATGAAAACATCAAGTTCTTCGTTAGTTCTAAGAAGAATATTATCTTCATTCGCTTGACTAGCATAAAGAGCTTCAGCATAGTTATAAAGAGCAGCATTTTCTGAACGGAAGTTACTACCACCATTAGTAATACCTTGTTCTCTCATAGCTAATCTAATATCTCTATCGCTAGTACCGTCAATAGATTCAAAATTAATAGAATCAAATTGATCACCCCATGAAGTCTTATAAGCACTTACATAGTTACCATCTTTAGTCTTGAACTTACCATAAAGATCAATAGGAATATACTTAGAAAGATTACGACCAAAATCAAGTTTATTAACCCAAAATGCGTATTTAACTAAGTTTTCACCAAGAATACGACAATACTCATCAGGACTATTAATAAGCTGAAAGAATGTATCTCTAGTGAAATCAACATCATCACTTTCCTTAGTTGAAATAGAAATATATCCAGTTCTTACAATAGTACTCTCCATAGTATTAGGAGAAAGCAATGAAAGAATATGATTAGGATTAAGTCTAAGATTACCTTTAGTAACATATTGACCATTTACAGCAACATATCTACCATCAGTAAGTGTATTCTTAACCATAGCTAATTGAATACCAACAGGTAATTCTTTAAACATAGCTATTTTTTCATCATGAGTATAATTTCTACTTTCAAGTTCATTGTACCAATTTTTAAGATTGACATTAGTAAGAGCTAAATCAACAGCACCTTTGAATTTAAATTCATTAGTTTGTTTGTCTTTAACAATATTAACACATCCTAATAACTTAGCACGTTCAGCAAGAAGTGTTTCCGGACTTTTACTGTCATCATTAAAGAAAGGCATTTGTCTAACTTTATCAATAATAGCATAATTAACCAGAGCTTCTCTAAGTTCAGGATTATTAATCTGTTTAAGCTTAGCCATACAATAATTAATCTTATCTTTGAAAGCAGGATTCTCACTAATAAAGAGATCATGAAACATATTAACAGAAATCTCATTAGTAGAATACAATTGCTGTTGAAGAATAGGATAAGCACTATCTTCAATTTCCCAATTAGTATTAACAACTGACGGAAATATAGCTTCAATCATTGATTTATCACCAATTCTAAAAGGGGATTTAGGTTTATCAAGCTGAATTACTTTACCATCAGAATCCTTATTTTCAAGAAGATAATCATTAGCTTTAAGCAACCAATTATCAATGACTTCACCTTTATCAGTAATTGCATTTACACTATAGTATTTATAGAGTAATTCATTGCGCATACTTTCAGGAATACCTGCATCTTTAGCATTCTGAATAAGAGTATTAACATTATGCTCAAGCATTGCAATAGATTCAAAGAGTTTATTACTTTCAGAAGTTTTAGGACCAGCACCTTTCTTTTCAGTAATAAGACATCCTTGTGCACGTTTCATAGCATTTACAGCTTTATCAACGTACATATAGTAATCTAAAACTTCAAGTTGTCGATTAAGATAATTAGCATAAGCTTCAAAATCTTCAACTGTATGTTTATAGTTTTGACCTTCTTTAAATAGAGAATCAAGTTCAGTAATAGTTTTAGCTTTATTCTGAATCTTACTATCTACTTCGTATGCAGTAACACCAACTTCATTTGCAAGAGCTTCAATAAATCTAGCCATAGCATGAATTTGTTTCATGTTTATTGTATGACCATGTTCGTGAGCTTTCGCAATCGCCATATTACTAAGATCTTCTTGTGCAAGATATTTACTAAGTTTAGTAATAACATCTTTAAGACCTACATTATCTTGTGTAGTTTCAAAATAACTCTTAGCAAAAGCTTTAAGACTATTACCTTTATCAGCAAGAAGTTTACTCATAGTAGCAACAGCGTCAATCATATAATCACTGCGTACATTATGGAAACTAATATTAGTAAAGTTATTAGAGTTTTCAATAGACTTAATTGAAATATTCGTAACAAAATCAGTAATGATTTGCTGAGATTCAATAAAAGCAGAATAGATATATCTATTAGTACCTTCAACTTTAGCATTGCCAGCATTAAGATTAGCATTCCAACTTATAGGGAATGAAGCAAGTAAAGCGGTATTACCAATAGTATATGTATTCATATTAAACCAAAGATTATCTTTAACAGCATCAAGAATATGAGATGTTAATTCAGAACGCTGTGCAGATATAGGCTCACCATTTATATCAGTCCAAGTACCATAATCATTATTATAAAGAGAACGACACCAAACTGTAACGCTATTAGAAGCTACATCTACTTGAACACTATGTTCACCATTAGATAATCTTTCATCTTTAAAGCATTTAAGAATCTGTTTTTTAGCCCATTCAGCTTTATTAGGAATATCTTCATTATAACCTTTAATATCACTGAAATTAAGTCTAATAGGAATAGCAAATTCATCAGACAACATAGTCTGTGTAAATCCCATTATAGATAGAGCATTATCCGCTGCAATGGATTGACCTTTAAGAACTGCAATATTATTATTAATATTACGAATCTTAATCTGATCAATAAGAAAATGCTGATTCATCATAGAGTTATCATAACCAGCAATTCTATTTATATAAGCAGAAGCAGCTTTACTATGATCAAACTCATTGGGTTTCTCTTTATTAAGAGTATTCTTAATATCAGAGTGAATACCAATCCAAGTATCAATTATAGCATTATCCTTAGCAGCTCTAGGCATACGACGATATTCATTAAGACTATTCCATTTTGGAGTAACAGTTTCTTTAATGAATTTCTCGTATTTAGCATCATAATCACTCTTAGCTTTTTTAAGTTTAGAGTAAATACTAGCTTTAGTATCATATAATGCTTTAAGTTCTGCATCAGATATAGCCGGATTCATATTTGCAGCATTATAAGCTTCAATCTCGGCAGACTTTAATTCCATAGCTTTAGCAAGCGCATTACGCTCGGATACGTTCTTTGAATAGAAGCGTTGTTGCTGTAGATTCTTATATTCTTGCTTTAAGCGTCTTATAACAGAATCATCAATACTAGCTTGTGCATTGATTTTAGCATTAATATTTGCAAGTTCATTAACTAATGGAATCTTTTCTTTCAGATATGCATTTTTAAGTGCATCTTTAGTTTTACTAAAGTAAACATCAGAAACGTATTCCAAAGATTGACGTTTATAAGTATCACTATCATTTTTAGTATATTCAACATATTGCCCATCAATAACGTCAAATTCTTTCATAGATAAGTAAATACTATCAATATCATAGTCCCAACCAGTACGAGTAACAAGATGTTCAGGAACTATAGCTTGACTAGCACCATTATTCAGAACTCCTACAACTTTAGCAATGAACATAGATTGATGACCCTCAGTAGGAATACGAATACCAAACATCGTTCTAAGATTCTCTGGAACACTATTCAAATCAAGATTACCATTAGCATCTAATTTAAATCGAGAATCCCAATTATTAAGTATAATCTCAGCAGGATGAAAGACTTTAGTACCATCAGCTTTAGTTTCCCAATATTCACTTTGAAGTTTAAAGTCAGCATTTTTCTTAATTATAGGCGTACCGTTAACATCTCTTTTAATCGTACCATCTTCATTAAGTTCAGCCCGAGATTGCCAATAATCATCAGAGAACTTAATTTGACCTTCAAGATACATACGTTGAACATTAGCTTGGGTCCCTTCAACAATCCCTTTTTTGTCCAACGTAACAGCAGCGGGTTGTAAGAAAGTATCAGGTTGAATAGTAACGTGAGCACCTTTAAGTTTAAGATTAGTAACACGACGTGTAATACGAGCTAATAGAACTGATTCAATACGACTCTTAATCGTAGGATGATAAAAAGGTATAAAAGGTTTACCATTAACAACAACAGTAGCTTTTATGAAATTTCTATCAATTTCAGTTTCATTAAAATATCTACGAAGATCTGCAAGAACTAAATCAAGATCAACACCGATAACATTTCTGAGACCACCGTCAGTTTCAATTGAAGTATATTTAATATTACCGTCATTAGTAATAGCACCCCAATCAGCCAACAAACGATACATCTCATCATTTGCGTTAGCAGAAAGTAACATCTGATAATACTCAAAAGCTCCTGAACCATCATAAGAATAATCTCCAGTTTTACCTTTACGAACAGTACTACCTATAGTATAATCTCCATTAAATATAAGGTTATCAAGAATACGCTTTTGAAGCTGAGTACCAATCTTATTCTCTTCATCCATAAGATGCGAAGGAACTTGTTGTTGAATATAGAGGTTACTATGACTAAGAATGTGTTTAAAATCTTCAACACCTTTAGGATAACCTTTTAATTCAAGACGTTTGGTAGCTTCATTATACTGAATATTAAGAGTAGCTTTTGTACCATTAGTATAAGTGTATTTACCATTTGCATCTAAAATAGGGAAACCTTTAGAATCAACTGCAATATCTCTAGATATATCAAAGAGTTGAACTTTAGGCATACCACCAACTTTATGACCAGATTCAAAGTTAATAGAATCAATACCTTCTTGTTTCATCCAATCATAAAGAGTTTCATAACCAGTACCTTTGTACATACGTTTGAATATAACAAGGGTACTATTCTTATCTTGATGCGAAAACACAATATCAGTATTAAATCTATTATTAAGAGTAGACTTACCACGTTTGTAGAAATAATATTTTAATTGCTCAACAATACGTGCATAATCACTAGGACTAATTGGTGTATCCTCATCAGCAACAATATCAGCTAAAGTTCTACCGGAAGGTAAAGTAAAACTATCATAATCACCCATAGCTTTGAAACGTCTAATACACTCATCTTGAGTAATAACGTTAAAAGCATCAGCCGTTGTAATAGTCTTAGAACCAAAGCGTCTATTAAGTTCATCAGAAGTTGCTTTATCATTTGCAAATGGTTCAAGCATCTTCTGTAACATATTGTCTTTAAGATTAACATCAGATACAACAATCTGTGTATATGTAGTATTAGAACGAGTAGTAGAACCCGGTCTTACACCTTGAGATGCACGCTTAGCCCAATCAAGAGCATTCTTAAATTCAAAAGTATAACCAGTGAATATCTCTTGAATAGCTATATCAGCTACGTAATGATTACAAAGAAGATTAGAAACAACATAACCCCAATAACGATCATTTTTATAATCTTCAGGAAGCGTTTCATTAAGAGCTTTAAGTTGATTCTTATATGTAAGAGTCGATTGAATATTATCTCTAACAGGAGCTAGATAATCAAAAGCATCTTGAAGATGACTATTGATTCTATCAACAAACATTCGCATATAAGCATTATCAATAACATCGCCGTAAGCAGTATTGAAATCTTCACCACAAATCATAAATGGCTCGAATTTACCGAATGAACTTGCGGCATCAGGATGAAGTTCATTAAAAGCATCTTCGATATAATCTATAATGCTTCTTACAGTAGTATTACCGTTAGCATCAGTATATCTAAAATTAAGATTACCAAACTTAAAGATATTACCTGTAGGCTTACCGTTTTTAAGAAGAGCTTTACCATCCCAAAATATAGGAGCTTGAAGACCTTCAAATATATCTTTATCAAAAGCACGACTTTCATAGAAATCTCTAAAGGCAGCTTCTGCATCACCATTATGATCACTAATCATTCTACCACGTTCATCTGAATCTAAAGAATTAAATTCTTGACGAACATCATCTTCAGGTCTAAGATATTCTTTCTTAATAGAAAGAGTTTGAGTATTAGCATCATAATCAAATAATAGACGTCTAGCTTCAAGCATCATTTCCATTTCAGTACGGAAAGTATCTTTCACACGTTGAAATAGATAATTAGATTCAAGATCATTAGTACGAGCTATTCGATAATTAACGAAAGTACCGTCGGTATCTATAAGTTTAAATGGAAGACTTCTTTTAATAGCATTAGGTTCAGTAAGAGTATTTCCAGTTACAAATTCATATATACGAGACGCATCAGCAGAAGGTAATGAGTAACGTCCTTGAAATTGACGAAGAATAACATCGCGTGTCCAAATATAATCGTGCATATCAACATAAGGAGTTCCAATACCTTGATCACGATTAGACATACCATTAAATCTAGAATATTGAAAAGCTTTAACAGCTTCAACATTAACAGGATTTACAGCATCAAGAATACGATAACCATTTTCATCAAGTATAGCGTTACCATTTTCATCTTTTCTAAAATTAAAGAAACCTTTACCATCACCACCCATACCATTACCAAGATTCCAAATAAGAGGATGATATTTAGTACCTTTAGATTTTAAGAAATCATTGAAACGATATTTCATGAGTTCTACATTAACTTCACCAATACGATTAACAATACCTTGAAGCATTGACGTAATATGATTATAGAACTCAGGAGTATATTCTTGTTCACCTTGAACATTAATGTAAGACAAATCAACTTTAATAGCCGGATCACAACCACCTACAGTTGCAAGAATATTAATACGACCACGCATATCATCCACAACAGAATCAATTTCATCTCCTGCTTTGAAGCCTTCATAAAACAATCTTTTGATTCTACGTGATTGAAGATCTTTAGCTTTTTCACTTTGCTTATCAGTAACATTAGCTTTGATTTGATTAAGAATCTTATCGAATACACCATCAATATTGACAAGTTCAGTCTCAATTTTTTGATATACAAGTTTATTAACTTTACTATCATCATTTCCGTCATGATATAAAGCTTTAATTACATCAAAAGGAACACTAAATTTAATAGATAAATAATTAAATATAGTATTAGGAGACCAATTGATACCAACATTGTTAGATTTATACAGTAAAGTATTTACTTTATCAGTAATAGATTTACCGGTTTTATATATAGCATTAATATCATATTGAACAGCAGCACGACTACCAACATATTGAAACTTATTACTAAGAATACTACGATATTGATTGTAGATATTAGTAGTAGCAAATGACTGACGATTACTCTCTTTAACAGAATAAGCAAGACTATAATCACTTTCTGACATATTGTAACTCATAGTCTCACTTTGAGTAACAACAGTCGTAGCCATATCAACAGATGCCATGTACATATTGTAGAATATTTCTTTACGTTCAATAGTACTAACATCATCATTCGGAAAAATCTCAATTTGATCAATAATAGGTTGAAGCTGACCATTATAAACAGATTCAGAAGTAACTCTAAGATTATTTATAAGTTCTTCTTTATTAGCTGCGTAACGAGTAGCATCAATCAAAGAGTTCCAAAGAACGTTAATATCGAATGGCATTGCTAAACCATATTTATTATAATACGAAGCAGTACCATTAAATTGAGAATCTTCAAGTGTAGCAAACAGATTACTTTGATTATTATAAATCATTTCTGTAAGCATACGTTTGAATCGAGAAGAAGCAGTATTCTTACGATCAACTTTAAATTGAAGAGAACTATTCCAAGACTTATTAATATTTTGTTCATCAGTCATAGAAACACCATTAATCTCTCCCATAGTCATGTGGTCTTCAACATCGAAATCATTAATATCAGCCATAAATTCGGCTTTATAATAATTAATAAAACTCTGCCAAATACCTTGATCATCAAGATTATCAAGTTGATCTGCAAGTCTAAGAAGATTATTCATCTTACTTTCATAACTAGTAAGAAGAGCATCATTATCTATAGCTTCATCAGTTGCTCCAGCAGCTTCAAGTTCATCAAGACGATTATTGTATTGAGCTGCAAATCCTAAATAACCAACATCAGGATTATCATTTTGAGCATACTGACGCAATACAGTAGCAATTAAAGAACGAATTGTAACACCATTCTTAAAATCTTTGTAAGTAAGATTTTTGAATTGAGGTTCAAGTCTAAAAGCAATAGCAGCAAAGATACGATTCAAATACATTTGCTCACTATCAGCAATAAAAGGATAACCATTATCATACAGAACTTGTGCTTTCTTAGCAGGTATATGTTTATGAAATGACCTTATTTCCGGCTCTCCCTGCTCGTTTAATGGTATGGTAATACTTTTAGTCAAGCGTTCTATATTATTGCCATAGACGCTCTGAAAAGTGGCAAATTGAGCGTCTGTTAGTCCTGCATTTTGGATGGCACGAAGTAACACCCAGTCCCCATACTCGGATGTAAAAGAAACAGATTTAAGAGCTTCATAATCAGCTTTAGCCATAGCACGTGCCTTAACAGGATCATTAGGATAGAGCTTTTTTGCCCTATCCCATAAATCTTGAAAACACTTACTATCAGTATAGCTATCACCAACTTTAATCTGAGGGATAATATTACAATCTAAACCCATAGTAGAAGTTTTATACGTTTAACAAATACGTTTATTAGTTTCATCTAAGTTACTATTTTTATTCAAGCTATCAACCGAATCATGTAAATATTTTACAACTTCGAGAACTTGTGCAGCTTTGATATTACTATTGGAACTAGTACCAAGTCTAGCCCTACGACGAGGAGTAGTTTGTGTAGGAGATTCAGCAGTAGCATTTGCATCACCATTTGCAGCGATATTAACAGCATTTTGAACTTCTGTAGTCGTAGATTCAACAGTGGATGTAGCAGACGTTCCGCTCCCTTCCACAGCTCCTTCTCTACCGGGGACTGGAGAGTTCGTCCGAATACCATAAGTAATACCATCAGGTTCCATATCTCTAAAGTCTTTATTATAGATTCTATTAAGAACATCATTAAAACGTTCCATAAGAGAATCAGTTTTAACTTCAGTATCTTTGAAACCAAAGATCTTCTCAAATATATTAAGAAGAATTCTTTTAAACTTCTCCCAAAACGTAGGAGTTTCAAGATTCTCAGAACCTTTAACACGTTCAGTAGTAGAATGGAGTTCATTGAGAAGTCTAAAAATACGAGGATCGGTTAAAGCATAAGTAACAATTTCAGAGATAGCATCTTTACCATTGATAACATTCTTAGCACCTTTAACACGATCTTTAAGTTTAGTATCAATAGATTCAGATATACTAGAGATTTCTTGACTAACAATTTCAATAAATCTATTAGCAATACCTTTATCACTAAGCATATCTTTTAAGAATCTCTCACGATCATTTAAATCAGTTTTACCTGTAAGTTCAGCACGAGTATTTATAATAGCTTGATTAAAATCAGCAAACCACTCTTGCCATTCTTTATTATTATAATCAATAAGAGCTTCACGTTTAGCAAGTAATTCAGGATTATTAATATCTCGATGAGTAGCATTAAAGAATTTCATAATATAAGTATGAATCATCTCATGAGCTAGAGTACGAGTTAAATAACCTTGATGTTCCTTACGATTAGCATGATCATAATTGTAGTTAATATCAATCCTAAATTGATTACGATAAAAACCATCATCAGCAATCTTAACAGGATCAGTATAACCTTCGCTTTCAATATTAATCTTAGCTTCACTTACATTATGCTTAATATAAACTGGATTAATACCAGCTTCATATTCAAGTATATTAGCAAGTTTAGAGATACTAGACCAATCTTCTTTATAGCGATCAGCATCTTGAACTGTTTTAAGTAATTCAACGGGATCATAAAAACGTTGAGGAACATCAGTTTCAGTATCGAATGCTTTTGTTGCAATAGAAAACTTAATAGGAGCGTTTCCGGCAATAGTAACATTACTTATAACATTTCCATATCTATCTTTAACTGAAGCTACATCTGAATATCTAGCATTAGTTGCTATATAATAATCATATATATCTTCATAACGTTCGCCGGTAACCGGATCTGTATATCCAGTAGTATAAGAACTACCAGTAGAATCTTTAGCTACAGCAACTCCATCTTTAAGACCGAATTGACGAACTAGATTAGGAATTATACTATTAAGTTTATTATTAAACTTTTGAACATCAGCAGGAGTATCTAAGTAATAAACAGTATGTGGATAACTAGGATGATTTAAAGCACCATTATAGTTAGCAACATCAAGTTTATTACTAGAAGTATAATGAATAACAGCGTCACGTCCATCAATAGTAGTTTGAATAAACTTATGATAAGCTTCTTTACCTTTACCATCACCAAGAACAGCTTTGAGCATTACATAGCGTTTACTACCATCACCATTATTACCAGATTGAAAATAAATATCATCTTGAACAGCACTACTACGTTCATTACATATAATAATATTTTGAAGTCTATTAGAAATATCAAGTCTAGCTTCGGTTATATTACCGGTATTAAGAGCAAGAATTTCTTTAATAGCATCACCAATATATTTTGTATATTTACCTAATTTACTAATACGAGCTTCTTCTGTTTTATCAGTGATAGAACCCATAATAGTATTAGGATATATAGGGAATACAGTATTAAGTGAATCAGTTTGAGGTATAACAACAACTTCGTGACGTCTATTACCAATAAAAGTATCAGCTACATGAGGTGTTGCAAATTTATCTATATTTTGAACAATACCACCAGTTTTAGGATCTCTACCAACACCATTCTCATCAATAGCTAGTATTTGAACTCTAGGTTTACCTTTAGAATCAAGAACATCTTTAGTAGGCTTAATAGAATCTAATAAAGAATTACGATGATGCATAATAGGTAATCCATGTTTAGCTTCATGATCTTCGTTGCGAGCTTCATCATTAATTAGTATTTTACCAGCACTAATATGACTTATTCTAAAAGTATTAGAACCTGTAAAGCGAATATCATTACGAATAGCTTGATTATTACGGAAGATCATTTCATGACGATTAACAGCGTCATTGAAATGTTTCGTAATAGCCGTAGCATTCATAATACTATCCATATTTGAATGATTAATCCTAGAAGCAGGAAATAAATCAGTACAAATTTGATATATTTGATTAAATGAAAGAGCTACATTATCAATAGAAATTTCACCGTCAGTATCACCTGTATATTCAGAATCAACAACTCCAATCATTGTCTGACTATCCATAATATCTTTAATCTGCTTAGATGTAAGATTAGAATACACAAGTTTTTTAAGTGTATCCATTAGCTTCTTAAAGCGATCTTTTCTAAACTGATCAAAGATAATATCAATGTTACGTTCAGAGTTCTCTCTATCTTTAGCAGATATATTATTACGAGGATTAAAAGCAATATCGTAATGATACATGAATCTAAATAGCTCTCTTTGATATTCAGCAAAGGTTTTAGCCATATCATCAGTAAATGCAAATTTACGTGGATAATATACGCCATTTGCACCTTGAACTGTATATGCTATACCATTTGTAATAGTTTCGAGTTTAGGAATAGAACCTAATTTATACTCTTTACCATTACGATTCATTACAACATCATAAGAAGCTCTATTAGGATTCTCTTCTAAATCTGTTTGAACTACAGTAACCTCATCACCTTCTTTAATATCATCGAGTAACTCATAGATACCTAAGTTAGTAGCAGTACTATTACCTAGAATATTCTCTGGAGCACCGTTAGGACTAAAGTTAATATCTAGACCTTCATGATATGTTTTACCTTTAATCTCAGGTGTACGATTAATAAAATCAAGAACTTGAGCTTCTGTTAAAGGTAAACCATTAGTAGGAGCAACATCTATAAGATCATAAAAGAAACTATAATTATTATAAAGCTCTTTATAAGTAGCATCTTTAGTTACTGCAAATCTAGCACTATAGTAATCACGTCTATTCTTAAATTCATTATGAAGATAATTAGTGATATTCATAATAGACATGATTTCAGGTATGAGTTCTTTGTAGTTATCACCACGATATTCACGCATACCATTAACAAGATCATAATAGTTAATCTTATTAATTCTAAAACCACTTCTATCACTAATAAAAGCAACAAGTGTACTAAAGAGATTAAGATTATCAACAAAGATACCACCTAAGTCTTGAGCAATTATAGCAAATTTGTTATGAAGAGTTTCATCAAGACGTATAGCAATAGCATCAGAATTATAATCTGTAGATTGAGTAAGAACTTGTGCAAACTTAGCAACAAGATCAGATTCATAAATAGTATTCAGAGCATCTGTAAGAGATTGCATATCTGATTGCCATTTAGATTCATCTTTATATAAACTCTTAAGATTATCAAGAGCATTGATAGCATTACGACAATTTTCAGCAGTATTCAATCGAATTGAATTTCCACCTTCATCAATGTTAATACTAACAGCAGCTGCAACTTTCTTAGCAGTTTCAATAATCTTAGTTTCAACACCGGTAAGTTTAGCGTCTGTAAAGTACTTATTCATTAGAGCTTTAATATAAGCATCAGAAGCGTATTTACTACCAACTTTAGTGTTTCTAAGCAGCTTTGGAATCAGCACTAAGGCGTTTATCAAATCCGTGTCGAATAGTGCCAAATTTACCCCCTCTTGGCTCATTAGAGACATTAAAAATTCAAGCATGGATTTAGTATCAATGTCCTCGATTTTGAAGTCTATAAGGGGCTGATTTGAAGCCGTCACAAACTCGATTGGCGCATCATCGGTATTAGTAGAACTTTCATCACTTACAAATTCAGTAGTAATACCATTAGCACTAGAAACAGTCTCTGTAATCTCAGTTTTAGGAGTAATAGTTTCATCAGTGGAACTCTGTTGAGCTTTGTAGTCCCCGGTAGGAGGCAAGGACTGGTCAGGAGCGGAGCTTTGTGTTTGTCTAGCAATGAGAATATAATCATTGTTAGGAGTTGCCATATTAGCAGGAGTAAGCACATAACGATTAAGTTGATTCTCAAAACCTTCAATAACAATACCAACATCTTTACGAGGATTCGGAGTATTAAGCACTCTATATTCAACACCACCAATAGATACATACAAAGCATATTTAGGATTCTTACGACCTAAGTTATCTTCTATAGTATTATTGATAATATCAAATTTAGTTTGCATACTCTTAGCTTCCTGCATAATTTTGTTAGTAAGAGCATTAATATCACTCTTTGTAGTCTCACTTAAACCGAAGTGAACATCCGCTAGGAAACTAGGTAGAGATCTACCACTTTGTTCAAGAACCTGAGCAGTATAACGACTAAGATGCCACAAATAACTATTAAGTTCAGCACTAAGATCACCGTTATTTATACTAGGTGCATATTCAACTTCTGTTTTAGTAACAGCGTCAATCCAATTGAATCTACGACCAAAGAATATATTATCGAATATAGAGTATTTAGCAGCAATACGAGTAACAATCCATTTAAAATTTGTAGTCGTAAGTGTATCAAATGAATTATCTAAAGCTCTATTAGTAGCATCATTAAACTCTTTAATTTCTTCAAGAAGCATTGCATCTTTAGAAGTAAGAGATTTACTTTTACGTCTATTCTCAATAACGTTAGCAAGAGGTGAATCTGTAATTTGAGATTCAGACATAAGTGCATTATAAAGACTAGAAGCTTCATTGGATAAAGGTTTAATACCTTCAAATTCTCTATAAGATCTACCGAATGTACCACTACCTATCGGTGCAGCATTTGAATCTTCTTCTGTTGCAAGCGCATCACGTTCTTCTTGTTGTCTCGCTTGACGTTCTTGTTCTGCTTTAAGTGCAGCTTCTCTACGAGCGTTAGCGGCTTTAGTGTCAGATTCTTGTCTTTGTAGTCTAGTAAGACGGGCATTGTATGCAGCTTTTCTTGTGTCTGAATCAGAGAACTTTGATTCATCCGCTTGTAAAGCTTCAGAAGTTTGATACGTATTAAGTTCATCAGTTAGATCTTTATCAGTAGAGGCTTTGATTTCATCTTCATATAATTTGATTTGATCTTTAATATCTTCAAATCCATTACCATTACGATAATAATCAAGTTCAGCATTAATAGCAGTTCTTCTATTTTCATAGAATCGTTTAGCTTCTTCTGGATTAGTAAGATTAGATAAAAGAGTTCTAGCTTGTTGAGCAGCCTCTTTATCATCTTTATTTAAATTAAGAGCTTCAATGTTTTTAGTTGCTGTATCTCGAATATTACTAATATCACTAAGAGTTTTATTGTAAGATTCAAGTTTACTATTAGCACCTTTAAGAGCTATTTTAAGACCTAATAATTGTTCAGCAGTAGCATCTTTAGGAGCATTAGTGATTGCATTTTCAAGTTCACTTATTTGTTTCTTAAGACTAGTAATCATTTTATCGTAAACACTTAATGCAGCTTTAGCATCTTCAAGAGTTGCATTATTTTCAGCATAAGTATTTATATCAGCTTTCTTAGCTATACGAATATTATCGTCTGTATATTTAGAATCAACATAATTACTAAGATACTCTTTAGATTCAGCAGCACGCTTTTGATATTCAGCAGGATTAGCTGTAATAGCTTCGAGTTCTAGTTCATTAAGTCTTTTTTGAGCTTCAAGAGTAGCAATACGACGTTGATATTCATAGAGATTTTTGTCGGTAGTACCATTGACTGCATCGAAATGTTTATTGTAAATATCTTCAACAGCTTCAATCTTATTAAGAGTCTGTTCAAAGTAATCAGCATTTGCAAGTAAAGATTCACCTTTATCAAGTGCAATTTGTTCTTCAGCACTAATAGCTTCACCTCTATTTTTTCTATATTTAATAGATTGAATTTCTTTAAGAGAAGCACTCATATTTCTAAGCATCTCTTTATAGAACTCAAGTGAACCATCAAGACTATTAGCTGCAACTTGATTAAGAATAGCTTCTTGTTCTTTCAGTTTAGCACCAACAATATCACCTTCTGCAAGAGATTCAACAATACCATCAAGACCTGAACGCATAGCTTCTGTAGCACGTTCAATACCTTTAAGATATTCATGTTCTCTTTCAATACCACGTTTATTGATCTTAGTTTCAATAAATGGCATTATTGCTTGCATACCAGCACCACCTAAAAGACCTCCAATACCTTCAGTCCAAATATCAGGATCTTTAAGATAACTACTAACTCTCATGCTAAAATCAGTAAGAGCGTCAGTATCAGAAAGTAAACCAAAATCTTTACGAGCTGCATGAGTACCTTCTTGCATTGCAATACTCATAGTCATTTCATCTGCCATTTCAGCAAGAGAACCTCCAGCAAAACCTCCGATAGCTCTAATAATTTGACCTCTATCAGCATTAGGTATAGCGTTTAATGTACGAACTATAGCAAATTTATCACCAGTTGCCATAGCTTTACGAATATTATCTCTGGTAGCTTTAGTAAGAGTTTTAGCAGTACCTAAGATATTCATCCATTCAACTACGTCATAAGCTATATTAGACATAGATCTCCAATAACCTTTAGAAGCTGCATTATCTGCATATCTATCAGCAATACTTTCAATGTTAGTATCGTTTAGAGGAACCTCTTCTAATTCTGGAGCTTTAAGAATGGCATTGCCATTTTCATCACGTTCAACATAGTTCTTATAATTATTAAGAAACCATTCACGTTCTTGTTCATAAGTACCATAGGCTTCACGTGAAGAATCAAGTACTCTACTAATTACAGCAGAACCATAAATATCAGCGATTTTACTAGCACCACTTAGAGCTTTTGCTTTTTGCATTTCATTAGCAATACCAAATACATCTTTAACGTATTTAGATTTACTTCCGAGATTCACAGCACCTCTAAAGGCTTTTCCAAGTAATAAAGAAGCACCACGAGCAGGTAGCATTATACTAGCAGCACTACCTAATATAGAGGGAACCATAGACGCCCAATAACCACCTCCACCCATACGATCTAACAAACTACCATGTTGAGCTTGTTCAGTCATATAAATAGGAAATGCTTCTCTAGTACCTTCATTAATAGAATTACCAATTCGTTCTAAGAAGTTACGAGTATAAGCCTCATCACTTCCTACAAGTTTAGCAGGAAGTGCGAGCAATGAACCCGCACTTTCTATTGTACCTCCAACTATTTCTCCAACAGTTTGAACAAGAGAGTTACCAATACGATTCCAAGTAGATTGATTTCTCGCACGACTCTCTACATAATTACGATAGTTACTAGGAGTAATACCTATGCTACCGTTATGCTTTTTAGTAAGATTCAGATATTCGTCATTATCCATACGATTATCTGGTGATTGAGAACCTATTTGATCAAATATAGGTTTAACTTCACCATTATATTGAATCTTACCATCCTCTCCAAATAGAGGTATTGCTTCATACATTTTATCGTTAGGCATATTATCTTAACATAAGAGGATCATTAGACCAATAAGAAACATCATAAGCACTCTTTTGCTGAGGAGTAAGATACTGAGTAGGAATGAAGTTTTCTTTAAGTTCATTACCATGATTAAGTTTATATATCAATGCAGGCAAATTATTACGTAAAGAAACGTTATCAGCAAAAGAATAATTTAAAGAACCTTTAGCGTATTCAATATTAACGTAACGATTCAAATCCGGATTATATTTTTGAACATTAACACTATAAGTACCACTAGGATGCTTAGTAATATTATATTTAAAATCACCAGATGTTATAGGATAATAGTTACCACGAGGATCAATGTTAGTATCATTAGTTATAACATCAAGAGCTTGCGATACATTACTTACCATTTGATCTCCAATAGTATTAAATCTATTTAGAGAACGTTCTTGAGGATTAGTAATACGAGAAAGATCTGCACCAAGCTGTTCAATATTTCCACTAAATGCCATAATTTCATTAGCTGTTTGCTTTTGATAAGCATCATAAGGATTAGTCATAGCTTGATTGTATGAACATTGAGCACCTTTTCTCATAGCGTCTCTAAGAGCCATATTAGCACCATCATCGTCAGTGTATAATATAACTTCTCTAGGAACTTGATTATCACCTTGAGCTGGTATAGTAACTTTCAAATATAAACGACCTGTAGCATCAGAACCAATAGATAGATTTCTAGCTGACATCTGATATACAGCGTTATTACCAGAACCACTCTTACGAGAACTAAATATATCTTTAAAATCTTCACTAGAAGTCAAAGGCATACCGATAACCTTTTCTAAGAACTTAGCATTCTCAGGATCATCACCAAGACTTGCAGTAGCAAAATTCCAAATACCAGCGTTATCTTCAAGAAGTCTAGCAACACCATCGAGGGCATCACTAAATGCAGCTTTATTGTTACTGATAGGAGTAAATAGAGTAATAGGTGTTGTTTGAGGTTTGATACCTACATTATTTGCAGCAGTTAAAAAGTATCTAGTAAGATTACTTTTATCAACTTTACCTTTATCTATAAATCCAGTATAAGATAAGCTAGCTCTAAAGTCTTTTAATTCAACACCTTCGCCATAACGTAAGAAAGTATTAATTATATCTTCTGGACGTTTGAGACTTTTAATAGCAGCTGCAAGTTCATCTTTATTATCTCCTCGGTAATAACTTAAAAGTTCAGCTTTAGTATCTTCGATAACTTCACTATGATCAGGATTATTACCATCAAGTTGTCTAAACATTGAATCATAAATAGCATTATTTTGTTGAATAATGTTTTGAGCATCAATGTAAGACTTTTCAGCTTGTTGATAAAGATAACGAGATTGATCATCTTCTGCATCTTCATATTTAGCCATAGTAGCCTTGGCATTATCTAAAGCTTCTGTAGCAGTTTTAATATTTGCATCTACTACAGCTATCATAGCATTACCCGGAAGATTAGCTCTAGTGAAACCAATAGATTCAGTCATTTGACCTTTAATCTTTTCAAGTTGTTCTCTTTTAGCTTTAAGAGAATCAATAAGAAGATTATCAAACCATTTAACATCAGTCTTACTTTCAACAGAAGTATAAGCACCAATCTTAGCCATATTCAATAATGAGCTTATATTTTGCTCTGTATAGATTTTATTATAAGTAGCACCCATGCGAGCTTGATAAGCTTCATCAGATTCATTAGATTGTTGCTGCAAAGCACTCATACTATTTGCCATACCTTGATCAATATACTTTTGAATAACAGCATGATCTTGCATAGCAATAGCTTGTTGTTGTCTAGTAAGTTTAGCAAAGTCAGAAGATAATAATAAAGTTTGTTGCATCTTAGGGTCAGTAGCAACATATTGTTTAAGTGCATTAGTTACAAGTGAACTATTAGTACCACCTTGTTTACTATTAAGCCACTTATCAATTTCAGCCTCTTTAGCCATAGCTGTTCTAAATTCAGGTTTAGCCGAGAGAACAGCAGTGAATACTTCACGAATCTCATCTTCTGTTACAGATTCAATTGTACTATCACGAGTAAGAACACCGGAAAGATTACCACCTCTATCAGCAATAATCTTTTGAACAGTAGCTTGTACTTGTTCAGATGTACTGGGAATATTCATCAAATCAGTAGCATCTTTAATAAATTCAGCATTAAATACAGAACGCTTATCAGCTTTCCATGCTTTCATCATTTCAAGAAGCTCTTTTTGATATACAGAACGATCATGACCTTTACCAAGAGCAGTACCAAATGCAGTAATTGCTTGTTTACCATTACCACCAAGACTACCACCAGCTTTATTAAACTTCTCAAGAATCATAGCTCTATTTGCAGCTTTATATTCTTCAGGAGCATCACTAGCTTCATTCTGTTGCATAAGAGCATCAAATTGAGCTTTATTACTTAGAATTGTTTTAACACCTTCATCAGTAAGAAACTTACGAGCACCATCGCTAACAGCTGTATCAGCAAAGAACCATCCTCCATCTTCATCAACTTTAGCTTTAATGTGTTCTTGAGTTTCATTAATTTTACCTGCAAGAGCTTCTTCATCTACACCTTGAATCGCATTATATTCAGACATCTTAATAGCCATTTCATTATATGCGTTTTCATTGCGAATAGCACGTTCTTGAAGATTATCAGCAGCAGCCGTTATAGCTGCACCAGCTTCTCTAAATGACGTCAAGTCCAGAGGTCTAGCATCAGGTTGCTTGACATAAGTAAGATCAGCATATTTTAGTCTAACTGCCATATCATGTAAGTTATTATAAACAACAATACCCTCTACCGAATTAACGATAGAGGGTGTAGGATTTAAGTCAATATGTATAAAACGTATAGCATTATGCAAAATTATAATAGTAATCCGGCATAGTAACAGCATCAGGAACAACAGAACCTCTTCTGTTCAAACGTTTAGTACGAAGTGAACGTTTAGGAACAGTAGAACCTCCTTGAATCTTTTTAAGATCTTTAAGACTATTAATCCCAAACATTCGCATAAGAGTATCTTTAGGCATATTATCGAAAATATAATCCCTAGATTTATCATCTTTAAGAACACTAATAAGATTAGCAGTTTGTAAGTTCTCCATATCAAATTTAGATTGATAAGCAGTACCAATAGAACGTCCTAAACTAGCAATCATATCGCCAATAGCAGCTCCTTGTTGACTTCTACGTTGAACAATCTCCATTTGATGATTAAACTTATTAGCTTCATTCTCAGCTCTAATTTGACTATTTCTAGCAGCAATTTCAGCGTTAGCCATACGAGAACGATTACGAAGCTCAACTTCTTTATTATGTTCATCTTGTTTAACTCTACTACGCATACGAGAACCTTGAGTTCTAGCAAGCAATATAGACTGACGAGCAACTTGAGAATTAGAACTATTACTTGTAATATATTTTTCAAGACTACGAACAGTATTATTAATATCTCCAATTTCAGCATCAGTATTTATATCAGTTTCTAGTTCTACACGATCTATAAGAGGAGTCTCAGGAACTCGCATACTTTCCATACGATCAATTAAACCTTTATTAGTTATAAGTTGACTTATACCACCAATAAGATTACCACCAACTTCAGAAACAAATCCTGGACTTATAAAACCACCACCAGCATATTTGCGAGTTCTACCACCACAACGCAAACCTTGTTGAATAGTAGTTAAAGGATTTTGAATTTGAGTTTTATCATTAGATGTAAAAGTTACTTCTTGTCCCGTAGTAGAACCCAGGCTATTATTCCGTTGAATATCATAAATAGGAACAAGGCTATTAACAATTTGACCACCATCATAATATCTTCTAATTTTACCGCCACAACGTGCTTCAATAGGTTCAGCTTCCATACCAGATTCAGCTTTTATACTTTCTTGAAGATTATAGAGTTGTGCAAGTTCATTTTGAATTACAGCAATTTGTGCGTTAGTTCTTTGAAGATCAGCGTTAGCTTTCTCAGCATTACGACCGTTAGTATTACGATCAATCGCATACGTACTACGGTCAGTTAGAGAAAGCATTCTACCAAGCATCATAGATTTAACTGGAAGAGAACTTTCAAGATAACCTTTATGTTTCATAAGAGGTTTAGCAAGATCAGCAAATGTAGTTCCATTATACTTTAAAGTATCAGAGAATACATAAGCATTATCTGCGTCAGTCATAAGAGCTTCACCACCTTCTACTTCGGCATTAGGTCCATAAGGAACACCACCTTGTTCATGAGAAGGACCATTAACTTCTGCGGTATTAGAAGATGTTTCTTCAATCATACCACCATCAGCATAACGTTTAGCTTTACCACCGCAACGTTTACGTTTAAGTCTTCCACCACAACGAGCAGCAATTCTACCAAAAGCAGAACTAGGATCAACATCACCAAATGGAGTACCTTGAACAGTAGGTTGAACTAAGTCACTACCGAAGCTAGCATCGTCTTGATAACCAGTAACACCTGTAATATTAGAGTCACCATACATATCAAGAGCACCTTCTTGTTGAGCAGTATTGGATAATTTAAGTTCATCTTGAAGAATACGTTCATTACCCGCAACAATCTGACGTTGCCTATCAGCTTCTTCAGCAGCTTTCTTAGCTTTACGTTTCTTCTTACGACCAGTAAATAATCCAACAATACCACCAATAATAGCACCTGCTGCCATACCAATAGGACCTGCCCAAGCTCCAAGAGTTGTACCAGCTAACGCAGAAGATCCAGCGGCAGCCGCAGCAGTAACTCCAGCTCCAAGTCCACCACCAATAGTAGCACCGGTACTTAAACCAGACATTGTAGAAGCTCCTTGAATACCTTTCTCGGCTCCATAACTATGACCTTGAACATCCCCGAATCTATCTCTAAATGCAACTTCACCTCCACCAGCGTATCTACGTCGACGAGGGTAAGCTTTAAGAGTTGAAATGTTTTTAATCATACCACCATGTTTTAATTCATTAAAATCAATAACATCAGGAGAATCAATCTCATCTACTTCACCATAATAGTCTTTAGTAGGAGTCCAATCCTCAAGCATTTTAGCTCTTTTTAATGCTTGTTTAAAACCGTTAGCATTATTATGTTTTTGAGCTTTATCTAAAGTTTTAACAGCATCATCAAGAGACATTTTATTTAGTTCTTTAAGTCCTTTACCCGTAGACTTAAGACCACTATATTTAATAAGATAAAAACCTATTTGAGCTTCGGGACTATCAATAAGATTATTATCTTTAAGAAACTTCTGATAATATCCCCAAGTAGTATCATCACGATAGATATTCTCAAAAGGATATTCACCTTTAGCTTTAGCAGCTTTCTTTTGTTCATCAGAAGATGGACCCATCATATCATAATGAAAGAGACCTCTAGTATAAGGACGAGCAGAGAAAGCTCTTTCAATAACATGATTCTTATAATCCCAAACATCTCCTTTAACATATTTGCTAACAGGGTAAGTTTCTACATGAGTAACACCTAAAATAGCTCTTGCTAAAGTATCATTAGCCCCAAGTTTACGAGCTATATTATAAATAGCAGAAGCATTATTATGATTAAATTTAGGAATACTCTTATACTTAGGTTTAGCTTTATTTTTATCAGGCATATTACTAGTATTAGCAGAGTGTTGCTCCTTACCACAAGCTCTTTCCCTACTGGGGTTTGGAGATCATTAAAGAGCAACACTAATTATAAACGAGTATCTTTATCAATCATAACTTCAATATTAGTAAGTCTTAAATCAAGTTGAGTAGCATCAGGATATTTAGTAATATCATCTACATAATCATCAGCTTCTTGACTAAAGAACTTATTCTCATATATCATAGTTATATAAGTCCAAGCATTATGAAACTTAGCAATATCATACCAAGGCTTTTGATATTTAGCTGAAAGTTCAATAAGAGTCTCAATAGCATCTTTATCCATAAAATTAATAAGATTAGGATTAGGATTCCATTGACCATGATCATTTTCAACGAAGTCTTCAATACGATTCCAAAGATAACGACCAGCTTTATATTTAAGAGTTTCATTATCCCACCAAATAGGACTAACACTCATAGGCATAAGACCTGTACATTGAACATCAGTATGAAACATCAACCAATCAATAGTTTTATTATAGAGATAACGTATATTATCTTCATTATTCATAAGACCATTAATAAGCTGACTACGCCATTCAATATGCTTAAAGAGTTTACTTATAGTAGGCTCGGTAGCATAAATGAATTGAACAACACTAGGATGAATAATATCATCAAAGTAAATACCTTTATTCTTAGCATCAGTCTTAAAAAGAGAACCTTTAGTTATATAGAAGATTCCATGCCGGTTAATGTATGAATAATCTCCGATATACGAGTGAAAAGACGTCCATAAGTTAGTCTTTAATGAGTAGGAGATAGAATAAGACTTATACAAGTCAATAGCACCGTTTTTATCTATAATCTTATTAGTGAATATAAATCTTTGGTGCATTTCATCGTATGTAAAGAAACATCCACTATGCGACAATGGATTAGTAGCATTAGCGTAGATATGCTCTTTAAACCATTCTTTGAAGCCTAAATCGGATAATTCACTTACGCTTTGATCGTTCTTAACAAGATAAATCTCACCTTTTTCGACATCACAAACAAGATAACCACGATGCGTAATAATAGCACTAAAACGATTGTTACAACCAATTTTACCAGTAGTGCTATAAATAATTTCTTTAGGTTCACGTTGAAACAAATCAGAAGTACCTACATAAGTTGTATTTTCATCATTGTTACCTAGAGTATCTTTAATTGCAGCTACAAGTAATGTATATTGTTGCTGAATATATAAAGCAATATCATCAGATAGAACATTCTCGATAGCACCTTTTTGAATTGAAACATCTTTATAAGCATCAGCTTTATATCGACGCCAACCAATATCAGTAGATTCACTAGGATTAACATCTGAACGTATAATGCGAGAAGGAAAGGTTTTAATATCGTCAATCTTTTTAATAATAACTGCATCTTTAAAACCATCCCAATTCATAGAAGTCTCATAACACTTACCATCCTCGGTATTCCAAAAGTTATCAATAGGATAACTAACATGACCTAAATTATCAGCTTCTTGATAATAATTATTCTTAGGAGCCCAACGAATAGCTTTCTCAATATCATTCTCGGCAGTATTAGAAATATTACGTTCGAATATCTTATAAGCACTACTATTAACTCCAAGCCCATCATGACGACATTGAAGATTCATACGACTAAATATGAAATAACTAATGATAATTCTATGACAATTAGCGATAGTAGCACCAACTCCTTCATGTTGGAAACCAGCCGCAGGAGCAACACAACGTTGAGTTATAAATGCAACAAAAGTATCACCTTTGAGATATTGAGCTTTTGTAGTAGCAGTATATGTTACGGGATGATATTCAACTCTAACAATGGGAGATATACAAGAAAGATTCTGAGCATAAACGTCAATAGTCTTGAATATATCATCTGCATTACGATCATGATAATAACAATCTATAATAGCACGGTTATTTTCAATGATAGAATACCATTGAAATCTTGCAACGGTTCTATCATCTCCATGACTATTTGGATTATCATCACCTTTCCATTCACCAGCAGCAGAATAATCTTTACATATCTTGTTATATTCAAATCCGGGATCTAGTAAGTCACCATTGTTATAAGTAATAGTAACACGTTGATAACTTTTATTATTCCATGCATTCGGATAGTATTTACTATCAAACATAGCATTATCATCAAGACCATCATTTTTACTAAATTTATAACTAGAATCAGCAGCTATATTTGAAACAGCTGAATTATTATTAGCAATAAATTCAGGTTTAATAGTAGGTCCATTAAGTCTACTATTAACAATAAGTGAATCAGAAAGAAGAACTGATTGAATCAAATCACCACCTTCATCCCATAAATCAGAACCATTTCCTTTTTCATTTTTAGTATCATTTTTCTGACGATTGAAACAATGCCTCCAAGTCATACGTTCATAAGCACTACGAACGCTATAAGCTTTAACTTGTGGCATAGTCTTCTTTTCAATCAGATATTCAAGAGGATATAATCTATATCTATCACGAGAAGCAAAAGCTCCTTTATAGTTATTACCAACTACATTAGAATAAGCTAAATCTCGAACAACAAGTGATTGACAACACCAATTACTATTAGAACTATTAGGTTGAGCCATGTAAACAACCCAAGATTTAATTTGTTTACGAGCAACAACTCCAACTTCTTCAAGACCATCAGCAGTTTCAATTTTAGTAGTATCTTTAAATAGTTTAGAAAAGAAATCTGTAGGATCGAATTTAAATCTAAACATACGATGTTTAACAGCACCATCACTATCGGTCATATTGAAGTTAGAAGTCTTGAAGTAATAACTACTCTTTTGAGTATTATAAATAGGATAAACATTAATAAGTTTACCTTTATAATCAATAAGACCTAAATATAAGAAGTAGTATTCATTATCTTTGATACAAGTATCATTAGAAAGATCTTTCTTTTCAAAGTCACCTTTATTACCAACAGATTTGAATAATTCTTCTTTAATTTTAATATTACCAGTACCATTAAGACCATTAGCAGTACATAGATTTTTATCTTTGATATGCTTGTCAAGACCGGTAATATCATTCATACTAACATTAGCACGAATAAGTTGTGAATTAAAATTAGTATGAGCTTGATCTTTAATATATGAAATATTACCAATTACAATATCATTAAGAGTAACTGTGTTTAAACTATTGATACCACTGATATAAACAGTTGTACTATTTTTACCTTTAATATCAATATTTTCATACTCGTAAGCTTTCTCTTCATCTTCACCTTTATAGATAATACCAAGTTTACATTCATCAAACTGAGAATCTATATTAGTAATATCAATTTGAAACTTACGAGACGTAAGCTGACCAGCTTTAATACTTTCATTGTATTTAGGTGCAGCAAAGTATGTAGGAGATAGCAAAGAATAGTCAGTATAATCTCCGGTTTTAAGTTTATATGCAACAGCAAATTGATATGATCCTGCAAGTAAACCACCACCATCAATAGACTGAACTGTTAATGTAGGATATTCAACATCAGGTATAAGATTCAATAGTTTCTCTTTAGTTAAATCAGTACCTAAGCTGTAAATAGTCGTAGTATCATCAGAATAGTCTTTTGCGAGATTATAGTCATCACAAAAGGTATTAAGATTCATCAAACGAGTCTCATTAGCAGCAGTTGAATTACCTTCTGTAAAAGTAATAATCAGATGATTATTTTTATTATAAGAATAAGCCCCTGTAATAGGACGATCTTCGCTAAAGTTTAAAACCGTATTATCACCAACTAAAGGAGCTTTATAAATAACATCTGAATACTTTATATCACCTTCAACAGTTTCATCACTATGCCATATAATATAGTCTCCGTCAGGTACACTAGGATTAGCATCGTTTCTATTAACGAAAAAAAGCACCACTCCAACGGGAATCGGAATGGTGCCAATACACTGACCATAATCAGAATAATCATGATGTTTCTCAAATCCATTTTCATTGATAAGAGTCTCACCATCCTCGTTATATAGAACATTAAGTGCATAAGACTTAGTATCACTATTGACTAATGATGGATTCGCGTTAGGGTAAAGACCTGCGTTTACTTTCATAGCCGTTCACATAATGATTTTTCATATTTAAAAAGTTTAATAACGACCTACTACAATCATCACGTTTATCTTTAGTAAGCCTATTACAAGCATTGCGAACTTTAATTTTAGCATTATCATAAGCAAGTGCAGGATTAGTATAAGGATTACTATCTCTAAGATTTAAAACAGGATGCCTGTAATTACGTTGAAGAATACGCATCATAACAAAGTTCTTTAGAGCATCAATAAGAACATCATTATTAGGTATAAGAGGAACATTGATTTTAAGAATCTCGTCAAGTGTCATTGGCAACCCGTGAAATAAGACACCTAGCGTGCCTTTTCTGACATTCAAATGCAAATACGACCCATTAATCGAATACGTATATAAACTGCCGGAAATCGTCTGTATGAAGTCAAAAACGACATTTTCTGTAAGGTTTATCCCTATCGGGAATGAAACGGCGAGCGGTATATAATTTCCATCATCATGCTCAAATGGAGCAGGATTAGTAGTAAAATCCGCACGTTTACCATTAATTGTAACAAGACGTATATTCTCACAACCCTCTGGAATTTCACAACGATACTCATCAAAGTCGATAACTTTACCAACATTAATAAGATGTTGTTGAATATTTAAATCAGCAAGAGCTTCACATATCCAAGTAGGAATACGAGTCATAAAGTCCATAGAATGAACATCATAATCTTCTATAATCCTATGAATAACAACACTAGAACTAATCAAGTTTTGGTCTAATGTATTCATCTACTTCATTGTTTTTAATACGTTCTCTTTTGCTTTTAGTAGGCGGATACCTATCCATAATAGTTTTATCATGTTCAATCATGTATTTGAGTTTAGCATCAAATGCAAGATTATCCGCTTTAATAACTTCTTCTATAGATTTATGCCTAAGCACCTTATCACTAGTCATAATGTTTACATGACAATGATTAGGTTTAAATTTATAGAATATTTGATTAGGTACAACATCAACACCCATATTATGACGTATCCATTTACAGAACCAATAATACGGATTATCAGATTTAACATGCCAATTCTTACCATAAGGATTAAGAAAACTCTTAACTTCGATACCAGCAGCAATCATCTCATCTCTAAGACGAAACGAAGCAGCCCAATCAACAGATTCTCTAGCAACAGCACGTTGAACTTGAAACTTACCGATGTAAGTACCTAAAGAAACACTATCACCACGAATAAGATTCTCAATTAGAGACTTATTAAGACCTCTTTGTATTTGATTAAATATTGGATAAGGAATACGACACATCCAATCATAATATCTAATAATAGCAAGAAGTTTAGGAATACGAATAGTAGATAGATAAACAAAACGATTAAACGTAATACGAAGAGATACTGCTTTAGCTTCGTCACTCCAATTAAGTTTATGTAAGAGCTTAACACCTTTAACTCGTTTACCTAAAATAAGATCATCAATAATCTCTTTAGTTATTCCATTCGATTCAAGAAGATTCAGATTAGCATAACAGATATTAGCTAGATTATTACGTCTAACATAAATGTTATGAAGATCAGTACTTAATTTCTCGATAGTATTATAACATTGTTCGAGATAGTCGTGGTAATAGTGCATGGATTCCATATAGTTTATTCTACTTTATTATGGATTAAACGTTGAGTACCATTAGGATCATTAGGAGCATAAGTTGCATCACTAATAATCTTAACTTCGTGTTCTGTAGGCTTAATACCAAATTCAGTTCTAAGAACCTCATAAGTTATACGTTCTATCATATCAGCAGGAAGTGGAAGTTCAATATCTTGGCCATCATCTTCCATATACATAGTGATAACCTCAGCAGGATTTTCAGCTACATACACGATTGTTACAAACTTATAATTTTTAGCATCAATCTCAAAGTTTTTGAGAGTATTTTTGATAATAATTTTAAGTTTACCATTAACGATTTGATACACTCCCCAAACCCCAGTAGGGGAATAGACTGTGGTAAGGAGCGGAACTACGCTATTATTAGCGTACTTATATGTAATAAGACTCCCATCATCATGTTGAGTATAAACATGAAGAAAAGGTGCATCATTAGGCATACGTAAAGGTGTAGGAACTCGATGCTCAGTAGTAAGAACCATATCTTTAGCACCAATTCCCGCATATGTGTTTTCTATATCGGTAAGCGGAACGCAGATAAGAGGAACATTAAAGCTAACTTTAAGCACCTCATCTACACCATTGCGCTCAATACTCTGACGAATAAAAGTAGCAAAGAGTGCCTTACAAGCATCTTTAGCTCTCTCTTGAATGCTATGATCACCGGGCTTACCTAATATATTAGAAATCTTACTTCCTAATTGATTAAGTGTTGCCATAATAATACATTAAACAATTCGCCAAGATTTATTAGTAGTAATACCAAGCTCCTTAGTTTCACCACGAGGGATGAATTTCATATGATTAGTTGAAAGTTCAAGTATAATAGTATCTGGTCTAGAACCTTTTATAATAGGACGATTCTTAACAGGAACAACTCCATGCCAAGGACCACAATTAACATATTTATTAGTAACTCTAATAACGTTCTTTTGATTTTTGAAACCTCTACCACACCTTGATGGCAGATTAGTTCTTGCGTAAATAACAGTCATGGTATTTTAGTTTTTAATGGTATCTTCTGTCGCATCTATAACCATAGTCATATTGCGAGAAATACGATTGTGATTTTTCCAGAATATTTGCATCATTTCAGCGTCAGGTTCAAAGTCAAGCTCGAACTCAGCACTAAGAAAGCCAATAGGCATATCAGTTTTCAAGTCACGAATAAGAATGCTAATAGCAGTATTACATCCACGTGAACGAAGATCCCCAACATACATATTAGAATGATACTTTGTCAAAGCACTTATACGGAAAATGTACTTATTATCTCTGTATAAGCGTAGAATAGTATAAGGCATAATAGAAGTAAGAACATTCTTATAACGATTCTTATAAGGATCTGTAATACTAATATCGTAATCTTCTGCGATAACAGTAAACTTATCCATATTAATACCATTACAGAACTTACCACCATTATGAAAGTATGCAATGTAAACACCTTTAGCATTAAGAGATTCTCTAATGTTTGAGGCTATTTTATCGAGTTGCATCCAACATTCTGCTTTAGATGTAAGAAGATTAGTAACAACCTTACGTCTCTTCTTAGCAATCCATTCTTTTACGAAGACAACACCAATAGATGAAACAATAACACCAATCAAGTTCAATATAGCAATAAAAATACCACTCATTACACAACGTGTTTTATAATTCATACTTGCGTGTTTGAATAAGTTGCTATAAACAAAAAAATCTGACTACTAGCGGAACCAGTAGTCGGATTAGGAATAATTAAAATTGCCTTGATATAAATAACACCTGCAACCAAAACTAATTAGATGAATCTCTGCCAAGGCACTTCATCGTCTTGAACTTTAATATCAGCTAACCATCTTTGGAAAGCAATACCTTCGTAACCGTCGGGATCACTAATGTAATTCATAAGAATTACATCACCAATATGATATACGTCAGCAATTTTGTTCTTCCAAATCCAACGATAACTTCTATCATCATTGATATAAGTTTTAGCAATCTCTTGAATATCTCTAATTAATAAGAGCTTATTCAAATTAGTATAAGTCACAGGTGTCATACCTAAAGGAATTTAAATCATTAATAGAACGCTTAGTCGATGATTTAAGCGAGCAATGATTTTCCTTGATATGACAAAAGGGAGTACTACGCAATTTAGCAGTAGCACTCCTTTAGTCCGCGATCATACGCTTTTAGAATCAGCAAAATGCCATTTTATAGCTTTGAGTATAGGTTTGATAATTAAATCATACCCAAAGGTACATATCAGAAAAGATAGCAGCACCGTTTCCAATGAAGCATCTAATTTGTATAAGTAAAGCACCATAGTTGCAATACCTACGATTAAGCTAACAAGAGACTTGAAGTATCTCGGTAGTTTCTTTTTAGTAATCTTAATGATAATCTCATTAATGCCATAAGTAGTTAAAAGCACAATAGCGATAAAAGCAAAGCTTATAGAATTAAAGAGATTAAAAACAATTGTTTCTTCCATAACTACATCATTTGTGCCATAAGTGATATATAACATTCAAAAGGTGTATTAGCTTTATCATAACCTGTAACAGTTATATAAGCACCACCACCATATATCCAAATATTATCAATTTCTACTATAACATTAAAACCTTGTATATTAGTAGATATATCCTTATTATCACCCTCAGCTGACATTATTCTATAAATACCTTCAAAAGTTATTTGCATATCTATAAGACCGGATGAACCAACCATTAAATGAACTTCAACATCACGATCAATAGGTTCACCGTATTTAGGATTTACATCAGATAATACAGCTTCAGATGCAATACTAATATTGCTTATAGCGAAAATAGCTTTACCACTTTTTTGAACAATATCACAAGTTTTACTCACCCCCCCCCCTGCTACAGTTATTATACCATTTCTAGCTAATCCAGTATTTGCAGCAGCTGTAACGTCAAAACTTCCGTTATTTTAACCGCTTGCTGGAGTAATTGTAATCCAATCAGGTTTTGCCATAACTCAAATATTTAAATTTGTAACAAATTAGAAAGCAACAACGAGACGATCACAAGTAACCCTACGTCTAATACGTTCCTTAGTAGCTTCATCGAAATCAACGATATTGAAATTAATCAACATATCGTTATCAGGATACATAGTCATAAGACGATCATTAATCTCATAAACTAAGATCTCATAAAACGGAGTAACATCTAGTTGAGTATTATTTTTAGTAGAATTAAAATCAATATCAGTAAATAACTTGCATAAAGTATCAGCATGACCGATAAAATCTAAGGTAGTTTGCATATTAAATGTAACTACTTTACTAGCATCATTAACACGTCTACCTTCAAGCGATACAAACTTACAATATTCAGATTCAGCAACATTGACTGTATTATTAAGTTCTTTCTCAACAACAGATGAATCAGCCATTGTACAATGTGCGATACCTTTAATTCCTATAGCATTAACTTGTATAGTAGTCCATGAACCATATTCAGTACTATTTCGACCAAAATCACCTATAGTGAGCAATGCTGCATTTTGATTAACAGCAATAGTTTTAGATAATCCCCCCCCCTTCAACAACTATAGTAGTATTACGAGGGTTTACTTCTGTATTTTTAGAAGCCGTAATATCAATTGAACCATTGTTACTACCACTGGCAGGACTGTAATCAACAAAGTCTTTCGTAGCCATATTTAATTAGATATTTGTTTATACAACAAAAGGTCTAATAGGCACCTTAGCACCTATCAGACCCATAATCAAATCAACAGACGACTTACGAAATAGTCCAAGCGGTATTCGTAGTAATCGTTATCTGTTTAGTTTCTCCCGCAGCAGCGAAAGTCAATGCAGTCGGAGTTACAGTCAAAGTAGCATCACCGGCAGCTTGCGTTACAGCGTATTTCTGACCATTTACGGTAATATTACCGGAACGAGTGTTAACCGTCGGGTTAGCAGCAGCGGTAAACGTAATTTCAAAAGCGTAAACATTATCTGCTCCCGGATCACCTTCAATCTTAGCACCAGAATTGTATTGTTTTTTATTTACAATCAATTTACCGGCAGTCAACCATTTAGAAGCGTCAGAATCAACAGCAAACGTGATAGAAGCTAAGTTGGAGTTACCAGTGAACTTCTTAGCTTCACCCGTTTTAACGAAAGCCAACGATTGAGTAGTAACATCCCAAATCGTAGAACCTTCCTGCTGCAACGTAACGTCTTCAGTCAAATCTTCAACAGCAACAGTAATCAAACCAGAACGTCCGTTACGACCTTTATAAACCGGAGCAGTAACATCTACTTGAGAATTACCAGTTCCCTCAACAGCACTCAAAGTGATCCAACTCGGTTTAGCTTTCAAAGCATATCCGGCGCGCATAACAGGTGCACCAACTCCATCAACCAAACCCCCAATTTCAACAGCAGTTGCTCTTTCATTCAAAGCAGAATTTCCAAGCATAATGATAAAAATTTAATTATTCGTAAAAAAGTTTGAAGTTCCGCACGCCCCACAAGCTATTCCCCTACTGGGGTCTGCAAAGCGTAGCGGAACATTTAAAAGTTTAAGAAACAGTCCAATTAACATTAGAAGTTACTTTGACAGTTTGTGTACCACCAGCAGCTTCAAACGTTAGACTAGTTTTATCAAGATTCAAATAAGGATCTTGTTCAAACGTTGCAGTGTAAGTAGCATTTCCAGTAACAGTAACAGTTCTGCTAGCATTCGTATTACCATCACTCCATTTAACAAAGTGATAACCGGCAGACGGTGTAGCCTTTAATGTAGCAGTTTCACCATAATTATAAGTACCACCTCCACTAACAGTACCACCTGTACCCGCAGTTACAGTCAGTGTATAACTGTTAATTTGCCATACAGCATAGTAAGTAACATTACCAGTAACTTTGGTAGTTGTGCTTACATTAACAGAACCACTAGCTGACGTAGACCATCCCTTAAAAGTATATCCAGTTCTTGTAGCAGTAGGAAGAGTTCCTAAAGCGTCATTGTAATGGAATGAACTACTAGACTTGCTAGGAGTACCACCATTACCATTCCAAGTAACTGTATAATTCTTATAAGTTGCAGTCCATCTAGCGTACCAAGTCTTATTAGAAGTAACCTTAGTTGTCGTAGTTAATTTAGTACCACCAGTAGCGGCAGCAGTATCGAACCAACCTGCGAACGCATACGTATAAGTATTATCCGCAGCTCTTGAACAAGTAGGTAACGTTCCAATAGCTTCATTATAAGCTTTAGTTATAGATGAAGAAGAAGGAGTACTACCACCATTAGCGTTAAATGTAAAGGTGTACCTATTAACAGCTCTGGTCACATAAGCATAATAAGTAGCAGCACCTGTTACACTCGGTGTTTCTAAAGTTAATGAAGAACCAACCTTAGTTCCACCACCGTTAGCAGCAGTATACCAGCCTTGAAAAGTATAAGTGTACTGAGCATCATTTGAAGGCATAGTCAAAGTACAAGAGCCTTTCGACCCATAAGCAACAGATTGACTAGTCCTATTCAAAGACCCGTATGTTGTTTGATAATTTATTGTATAACTCCGTTTAGTTGCAGTCCAATGTGCATATATTGTAGTATTACTTGCACCCATTGTCGTATTAGCAGTAACTTGCGTTCCACCACTAGCAGCAGTGTACCAACCTGCAAATGTGTAACTGTATTGTGCAGTAGAAGCTCTAGTAGGCGTCGGCAAAGTACCATAAGCACTTCCATATTGAACGCTCTTAGAAGCAGGACTTACTGCATTACCACCATTAACATTGTAAGTTAAAGTATAACTATTAATAGACCATTGAGCATAATAGGTAACAGTACCAGTTATCTTAGTAGTAGATGAAATCTTCGTACCACCACTAGATGCTGTGTACCAACCGAGGAATGTATAACCTGTCCTAGAACAAGTCGGAAGAGTACCTAATTCTGAACCATACGTTTTAGTAATAGTTGATGGACTAGGAGTGTCACCACCGTTACCATTGAATGTTGCAGTGTAACTTCTAAGAGTAGCAGTCCACTGAGCATAATAAGTAACGTTTCCTGTTACAATAGTAGATGCAGATACTTGAGTACCACCGATTGCAGCTGTAAACCAACCCTTAAATGTATAAGTGTATTGGGTATCAGCAGCTCTTGTCGGAGTAGGTAATGTGCCTAAAGTAGAACCATGAATCTTAGTAGTTGACGTAGGATCTACAGTACCACCATTAGGATTCCAAGTTACAGTATATGACTTAAGAACAAATACCGGAGTAATATGAGTATTGGCAGTAATGTTAGAAACTGTCAGAGGATTAGTAGTAGAACCATTAGACCACTTACTAAAATTATAGCCAGTACTTGGAGTAGCTGTCCAAATAGCAGAACCACCGTATTCTACACTAGACTTATTAACGCTCGCTGTACCACCAGTTGAATTAGCAGTAGTAGTTGTGAAAGTCTTAATTGTAAACTTAGCAGTTAAGCTGATATTGGCAGTAACAGCAAATGTATATGAAGTATTGCTAGATACTTTAGTTGTTCCGTTGTACCAACCAGCAAAATTATAAGCAGCCTTAGGAGTTGCAACTACAGTAGCATTAGCACCGTGTTCTACAGTTTGACCGGCAGGACTTACAGTACCTTTGTTTGTATCCTCAGAAGTTGCATTAACAGTATAGCTCTTAATCTTATATTTAGCAACAAGAGTTCTATTAGCAGTTAAAGTAACAGCGAAAGAAAAGCTTGTAGAAACAAGATTAGAGCCTTCATACCAACCAACAAAATCATACCCAGTAGGAGCGGCTTTAGCAGTCAATGTGACTTGTGTATCACGATAATAAGTTCCTTCTTTAACTCCACCTGTAGCGGATGAACCAATAGAACAATCACCAACATTTGTGATAGTAGTTCCTGAACTATTGGTAGTTGAAGAAGAAATCTTAATAGTAAACTTATCAGCTTCCGTCTGAGTACAATTAATAGTTTTCGTAATATCGCTGACTGAAACAGTAACAATAGTTGTTCTGCTCGCACCGGCATTCTTACTCGCAGTTAAACCAACCGTTTTATTACCCGTACCACTCTTAGTGGCAGGGGTAAGCCAAGAAGCAATAGCCATCTTAGTACCCCCCCCTAATTATGAAACCGTCCATTCGACGTTAGAAGTAACATTAACAGTTTGAGTTCCACCATCAGCCCCGAAAGTAAGAGAAGTCTTATCTAATTCGAGATATGGATCTTGAGTAAACTTAGCAATATAAGTCTTATTAGCATCAACAGTAACACTTAGAGTTACATTGTCAGAAACCTTAACTCCATCTTTCCACCAACCGCCAAAGCTATAACCCTCAGCAGCTGTAGCATGAATAGTAGCAACAGTACCATCCTCAAATTCAGCAGTTTCAACTCCTAAATTAGATTCTTTATTGATACCAACACCCCCTTGAGCTACACCTTCATCTTCGGTTTTAACTGTAAGTGTATAATGTGTGGGTTCAGGAATAAGATCACATTCAATAGTAACCTTAATGTTTTTCTCAACCACAAAGCTATACTGATTATTACTGTTAAGAGTGATTTTAACACCATCAACAAGCACTTTATTCAAAGTATAACCCGGACTTACATTAACTTTAATCGTACAAGTATCACCATCATTATAAGTACCAGCACCTTCCATTGTAGCACTTCCGTTAGGAATAGCTTCATAGGTGACTTGGAATTTATCAGGAGCATCAACCTCAAAACGAGCTTCAATAGATTTAGAGTCATTCATGACAATATCACGTGAAGTAGTTGAGGGCGCACCCGAATCAGTCCATTCCTTAAAATGATAGCCGCTATCTGCTAATGCTTCTACAGAAACGGTAGTTCCGTCAACAATATTAGAGTAAGTCTTTGTGCCACTATAATAGTCGCTCCAACTTCCATTGATCTTTGCACGACATTTACCACCCGTTCCAGCAGTAAGAGCTAGCGTTCGCATGATTACTTGATCAAACGTAGCAATATGCGTTGCATTCGTTCCGGTTTTAGCAGTGAATGTTGCAGGATTATCTGAAACCTTTGCACCACTTGTATTCCACTCTCTGAACTTGTAATTGCCAACCGCACGAGCTTCAACTGAATAAATCGAACCTACAGCAGTTTTAAACGTGTGTTCAGAAGTAGACCAACTAGACCAAGAACCATCACCTATACGATAACGAGTTTCATTAGTTCCGTCAGAACCTACCGTAATAGTAACTTCTTCCAGTGGAATCTTTACGAACGTACAAGAGAAATCTACATTCTCAGTGATAACCTTTGAATAAGGATTAGAGTTAGAAGTAGTTCCACCAATATTCCATTGTTCAAAAGAATAACCGCTATCAGGAACACCTAATACCTCAATTGTCTCACCGTCAGTAACACTAATGTTAGAATGCGAAGATGCAGCTTCTGAATATTCACCAGAGCCAATCTTATATTTGCATTTACCATTAGAACCAGCAGTAATATTAACAATATGAGTTTCAGGTGGAATGTAAGTTTCCTTGAAATAAGCAGTATAAACTTTGCGATGCAGACCTTCTTCAACAATGATATTGTTTTCATTATTAGGAAGATTAGCACCAGTAGGAGTCACCCACTTTTCAAATTCATAACCGCCGTTAGCTTTACCAGCGATAGTGACAATAGTCTTTTCCGGAGCAGTGACTTCGTGTCTTTCTGCCCATTGAGACCAAGCATCATTAATATCTTTATATCGAACTAAACCATTCGCATCTGCCACGATACTAAACGTGAAATAACGAATAGCTTCTTTAAAGTTTACTGTAATCGTAAGATCTTGCGTAACAACGATGCTATATGTACCATTACCATTATCTACAAGATTACCACCAGAAGCAGTAACTGTATCAACAGCCCAACCCTCAACTGGACTAGGAACAATCATTGCAGTTTGACCAGACTTATAAGTACCGCCACCGCTAACTGAACCTTTATCAGCAGGATTAGTTATAATAGTTACATTGTACTCCTCAATAACAGGAGTATCAAGCTCGAAGTGTGCAGTATAAGTTTCATCTTTCTCAACAACAATATCATATTGAAGATTAGTAGAAACAATACGATTTAAACTATCAGTCCAATGAGTAAAATGATACCCTTGAATTGCCGCAGCTGTTATAGAATGCCTTGTACCTTTTGGGAATGTTCCGGCACCAACTACATATCCTGCATTAGCCGGATCAGCATTAACATTAATATAGAATTGTTCAATAGGAGCTTCATCCTTTTCAAATACGCCTATCAAATCCATATCTTTCTTAATAGTAAAAGACCAATTAGGACTAATAGACATAATCTCATTAGTATGGAACTCTTTCCAACCTTTAAAGTGATAACCTTGAACAGGTTTAGCATAAAGTTCAACACGACTACCAGCTTCAAATTGGAAACGGAAGCCATCTGAATTTTCATCAGGAACAATAGCAGAACCACTACATCCAACAATACCACCTTCTTCAGGAGAAGGAACTAAAGTAACTCTATAGTAATCACGTTCGATATGACCAGACTGCATAAAATCTTGAAGATCTTTGATGTAAGTCCAAGCACGAATATATGTATCTTGACAACCACAAGTATTATTTCTAATACCACGACTAGGATGCACATAATTAGCTTTAAGACCAATGCAAACAAGAGTGTCATCAGTCAAAGACTCACTACCAACAATCAACTCTCTATCAATAGCAATAATATTACCATCAGTAGTTAGATTAATTTCGCAACCTTTTTCATCATACATATAGTAACAACCATCAGTACGATGATAGAAGAATCGAACGTTATGCTCACGCTTAGGAAATGTACCAAGAGGAAGAACTTGTTTTAACTTGACAATTTTAATATTACATTCCATAGCATTAAGTTTAAACAAATATAACTACGCAGAACCGTTAAGCACTGCGTAGTTTTCCAAGCAACTTTAGTCAGTTGCAGTATTCAGAGAAATGGCATTATCGCCGGAACCTTTAGCTAAAGTCTTAATAGCTTCAAGTTTATTTACAACAGCATCGATCACAGCTTCCGTACCAACAATAATTTGGAATTTGCGAGGACTATTGTTATCAGCGGCAATCTCAGGGAATTGATTAAACTCAGCCGTAGAAATAACAAGATAAGCGACTTTATCAAAGCCAACTTTCGGGTCACCAATACCCCAAGCTTTCTGCCACTCATCATGAGGATTCCAACCCATGTTAATCAGAGAATAACGAAGGTCTTCATCACTAAGAGCAACATCAGCTAAGAAACCGGATAACTTTGTATGTTCAACGGTAATAGTACCATTGGCTTTTTGATCGGCAAGAATACCGAATACGTTCATCGTCAATTTGGTAGGCTTTTTAGCAACAACAGTTATCTGAACAGCACTATCAGCTTTCTCGATAGTAATATCAAACAACTCTTTGTTATAAGCTGTAAGACTAAGGTTTTTCTTAATCTTCTCTACCAACCGATCAACGGTATCAGTAGCATGAATCCGAACAGGTATTTGAACAATCTGAGGATTAGGATTAACCGTCAGACCATGGCGATACTCCTCAGAAGAACAAATTTCAATAGCACCACAAAACTCAGCATCTGCATTATATACAATACCTTCAGCAGGCTTAAGTGCCGGATTCGTAAGACCTTTAAGAACGATAGTTTCTTTCTGATCTTTCTCCGTATATTTACGAACGTTATAAGTGAAGTTAAAAGGATTAATATCCACTCCACGTTGATTCATAAATCCACCGTCCTTAGTAGGAATTGCAGACATAATTACAAACGGCTCAGGTCTACCAGTAGTAGGCAAAGCAGTACCATAAGCAGTACAAATGCCGAGTTGACCGTTAGATAACTTAGTATTAACAGTAACATTATCGACAAATGTTTTTCCGTAACTTACAATTCTCATAGTAACGTTTTATTTTAAAGAATTACTTTCATTTATAGCAATTTGATAACCTTCATCTTTAAGTTTACCAAGAAGCTTCTGTGTAGCAAGGTTAATAATCTCGGTTTTAAACGGAAGTTCAGTAGCAGTATCAGTTACAATATCAAACCTAGTGGGTTGCCTAAGATATGTAATAGCAACATCAGTAATCACGAATGTATCATCCATATCTACTAAAACCCTATTGTTTTCTATTGTACATATAGGATGAATGTGTCTATTAAGACGATTGTGATACGTTTGAAGCATATCCCTACGCTGAACATCAGAAACTAAATCCATACCGGCAGATTTGCTCTCTCGCACCTTTGTAATCACTCCGTCAGAAGTGATAACCTCGTATAAGCCCGAATAATGCTTGTAGTCAAATTGTACTAACTTAATAGTATATTTATCTCCAACTACAATTAGCTGTGGCGTATCGAAGTAAAACACTAGTGATTCGGGATAATACTCGTTATTGTAACGTTCATAAGTCACATTGTAACCTTTTCGCAGTAATATGGAGAGCATATAGTTGATATATTCAAATAGACCCTCTTTACGATAAATCTTAGAAGGATAATGAAACGTAACGGTATCATTACCAATTTGAATAACGAAATCTTCTATATAACCGGGAATAGTTTTAAATAGGTCACTAATATTAACAACGTAAATCCTAGTAGTAACAGATTCAGTTGCTCGATAACGTTTAAACTTATCATATATAACACTTGCATCATAAGAGACACCATGTAGGTAATTCGCAGGTAAAAAAGCGAAGCCTCTATTACCCTCATTTGCGAGAAGGTAAAGAGGACTTCTATATGTAGTCTTTAGCACCTGCAAATCATCGTAATAACGACCAGTCTCTTCAAAGGCTTTAATCTTTTGCGTAAGCAGTACGTCAATAGCTTCATTAAGAGCAATATCAATATACTGCGGACGAATAGATTCTTGCCTATTAGCATTAATCTGCTGAATCTTATCGTTTACAGCAATATGTGCTTCTTTACAACTACTATACATACTGACACTATTTTATTAGTTTATAACCGAAGCCTTATAAGCAGTGAAAAGTTGTGCTTTATATTCAACATTTTCGGGAGCAGCTAAGAAAGCCATAACACCTTCAATAGAAGAACCAAGAACTACTTCCGGACGCACAGTGTCAAAGTAATTATCACCGTCTTTCGTAATGACTTGAGCGGCGAGTAACTTATAGACTTGCGCCATTGCTTCTACATTCTTGTTATCAAACAGAGAAATAAACGCATCTGCATTCGTTTGAGAAAGTTCAGCTACAGCCGTCTGCAAATCTCCATGTTCCATTTTAATAATCTGTAGAGTATCAGCAGGAGCATTACAGATAAGCATATTTCTAATACGTTTATAAGAAGACTCATCACCTGTGAACAACTGAGCTAACTTAGTAGCAGTATTAACAACAGCTTTAGTCTTAGCATCTTTCATACGCTTAACATCTTCAATGCTATGTAAGTAAAACCGAATGTTAGTAGATTTCTCAACATCTTCCGGTTTATTAGCAACAGTAGAAGTAAGCAGAGCAAGACGCCAAAGAATGTAATCTTGCGGCTTAATAGGAGTCATGTACATATACAGATTCTCTTCATGAACCGCAGTACCTTCACCAAAGAGCATAGCATCAAAGATAGCTTTCTCTAATTTATTCGGAGCAACCTCAGTATTAATACTGTTCTTTTTAGCCCAATCAAGAATAGCATCACGTTTAACAGGATCGTTAAGAGAAAACTCCCAACCAGTTTCAAGCTCATAACCTTGAGCAGGAACTTCAACGGTTGAATTTTTAAGATGCTTCAAAACGAGATCTTGAAAGTTTACATTGCGGCTATCAGCAGAAGCTCCAATGATCGTAGGAAGTATAGAAGCCATTTCAGCAGTTTTACTAGATAGAGTAAGAACCGCTTTAATGCTCGGACCGAAAATAGTATTGAAAGCACCAATACTTTTCTGATTCACGACTTGAAACATAGTCGGATTCAGCTTTAACGCTAAGGTTATTTTGCGTGAGTATATCATATAGTTTATACTTTAGTAAGTTTATACTTTACAATAATCGTAATGTACGCTTATTCAAAAATCATTTCAGCCCAGAAAGAAGTAGTACCATTAAGCATATTGATACCTTGTGAAGACATAACCTCATAAGTAGCAATATCCTCTCTAGTAGATAACATCTTACTATAAGCACCCCACTCTTTAGGTAGCGGAGTAATACCTTGATAAACACCGTACAAATATTCACGACCCTCTTCACAAACCAACTGAATATTTGCTTCACCACTCGTGTTATCAATAGAGTGATCCAAGAACACCATCGTATAAGAGGTAACAGGGAAGCCACCATACATACGACCATTCTTACGATCCATTTCGGCACGAGAACCGGTATCAAACAAATCTACAACCTTAACAGAAACGGTAGCTCCGGAATAGTGCTTATACTGATTGAAGTATGCACCATAAGAAAGGATACCACCACGACTTTGAATCTCCTCAGAACCTAACTTATCAAAGTAACCATTTCCGATAGCTTCATTCTTAATACACTGTTGGAACATTTTAGAACCACCTTTACCGGTATAAAGAACGATATTTTTGTTACTCAAATCAATATCGTTACGAACTTCAAAGATACGAGAAAGAATCATATCAATAAGCTCGATAGTCATGAATGAGTATTCGAAGTAGTTACCGAATGCGATAAGAATATCACGAACACCAGCACCACGAGGAATAGGTTTATTTGAATGTTTTTCTTGATTGTGAATAACACCGTTAATATCACGGTTGTAAGCAGAGAACCACAAATCCTCTTCTAACAAACGTCTACGCATGAACTCGAACTGACGCATTTCATAAGGCATCCAAAGAGTACCTTTAGAACCATCATCATAATCAAGTTCAAACTCGGTTACAATATTAGCAATGTTACCGGTAATAATTTTGGAGAATCTATGGAAACCAAATTGGTTAGTCATTTCACTCCAAGATTCAGCAGTAGAACGAGAACCAGTAGATAATTCACCGGCAATCGTAGGAGCACCCATACCCCAATATTTACCTCTCTCAAAATTACTGAGATCAATAAACTCATCAGGATTACCACCAAGGATAATCATTTCATAGATATATCCACCGGAAGCAGTCTGCTCACCATCGGTCTGCATACGAACCATGTGCTTTCCGTCAGGAGTAATAGCAGAATACTGATAAGGAATCCAGTTATCTTGGAACTCCGCTTTGAAAGACATAAACCCTTTACCGGGGGTTTGAGTAGGCGTAATCAAACGCACAATCGGGGAAGTGACAGTAGGTTTCCCCATAATCTTCCACTTATACTGAGTATCACCAGCATTAATAGGTTTCTTACGAGAGATATTCCCTTGACCTTCTGTAAGAGAAAGAAGAGGGAATTGATTACTGTTCCTACCCCAAAGATAAGTAAGAGACTTATTCAAATCGACAGCACCAAGAACATTAAAGTTCAATAGCATATCGGCATCAGAGTAAACCTCTTTGGAATACTGTTTTTTTCCAATTTCTCTAAGCATAGTTACGATAATTATTTATTTGAATCAATAATACCACCCGGAACAATAGGACGTCTATTAGGATTAACTTTAGTACTGCCACCTTGAGTAGATACCTTAACTTTAGGTTTACCACTAGAAGTAATGTTCAAACGACGAACAGCTTCTTGTCGTATAGATGCAGCAGCTAACTGACTAATATCAGCACCTAACAAGTTACGAAGTGCTACCATAGCGAACGTTTCATTATCAGCAAGCATATCAAAAACATCTTTCTGAGCTTGCGTATAGAAATCACCATTAACTTCAACAACAGGAGCTGTTAGATACTTAACAATATCTTTACGAGAAAGAATTTGTTCTTTACCATTAACAGTTCTTTTAACACCTGCTGTTGGAATTGCAAGACCTCCGATAATACCTTTATTAACGATCTTATCGTATAAAGAATCAGGAATGTTAAGCACTTTAGCTTTACCATTCTCATCATAGGTAATACCGTAGGCTTTATCAAGAGCCTCTTGAGCAGCTTGATATTCGGCTTCTTGCCTAGCATTTGCGGCTTCAATCTCACGTCTCTGAGCATTAGCAAGATAATCAAGACTTTCTTTAGCAGTTTCAGCTAATACTTTATCAGCTTTAGAAAAACGAATAATACGTTCGATTTGAGCATCAGAAGTACCTTTACGTTTTTCAGCAGAACGAATAACAGCTTCTAACTGATCATCTGATTTATCTTCAAGGGTCATTGTAGTCCAATCAACATGATTAGCAAAACCCTCAAGAGAACCATACGTTTGTTTGTAAAGAGCAGCTTGATAAATATCCGGATTAGTACGGAAGAAATTGTTGATAGCTTCACTTTCAGCTTGACGTTTAGCAAGCTCTGCAATATCAGCATCACGTTGAGCAAGACCTTCAACAGTCATTTCGTATTGCTTAGGAGTACCATCAGCATTTACCGGAGTTAAACCAGAAATAGCAGAAATAGCAGAAACATCTATAGTTTCATCTTGAGTTTCAGCAGCAGCAAACTCATCTAACTGAGCTTTAGTGTAAACAATCTCTCCGTCTTTAATGGCATTACCGTCAGCATCAAGATTATACTCAATATCACCATCATCGGTAGTAAGAACAATCTTAGTAGGAGTTTCAGTTTCAGTTTCAGTTTTTTGAGTAGCAGTTTTAGCAGCTTCTTCTTCAGCTTTACGCTTAGCTTCTTCCTCTTCTGCTTTCTTACGTTCTTCTTCTGCTTTAGCAGCTTCTTCTGCTTCTTTAGCAGCTTTAGCAGCTTGTTCAGCAGCTATCTCTTCCGCAGTTTTAGTAATATTACTATCAGTAACACCACCAGGAACAATAGGATTTGGCATAATGTTTTATCTTTTATAAATTAAGTTATAACAGTGACAAATGTAATAATAATATATGTATTAAAAATGGCATTAGAAATATTATTAGAAACAGCATTAGTACCGCCTATCACACGGCTCTCTGAAATTCCAATTAATTTATGCCATTTTAAGGCTTAAATGAAGACCTCTGACGAACCCAAATTCCAATCGATATAGTTGTTCAATTCAACAAAAATAAGAGCCTACATTAAGACTTTCGTGGCTTATTGGCGTTAATATGATTCATGCGCTTTTGTTCTTCAAACTTGGCACGTTCCAGATTAACTCTATCAATATCTAAGTTTAACTTAGTCATTTTAAGATAATCATCAAGAGTACCACCATTAGATTCATCTTCACTAATGTAATCATTACCGTTCTTATCTACTTGAAGCTTAGCATCAGTAATAATAATATTAGTAAGATTAGTATCAGCAGCAATAGCTTCCTTAGAATCGCGATCAAGTTGAGCTTGTTCAGCTTCAAATTTACGTTGAGCTTCCGCATTAGCAGCACGAGTTTGTTCAATCTCAGCATCCCACTTCTTTTGAATCTCTTCTTTTTGAAGTTCAAATTGACGTTGAGCTTCGGCAGCTTCTTTAATATATTTGCGTAAAGAAGCAACGTTATGATTACAAACAGCCTCAGCAGCTACATCGTAATTTCCATTTTGAGCAGCACCAAAAGCAATTTCCTCAAGCTTACGTACTTGTTCATTAAGTTCAGCAGAGTTACCAACAAAGATACCTAAATTAGAATTAACAAAGTCAGTACCATTTACACGAACTTGAACAATCTCATTGGTATTAGGATCTACATAAGAACCTTCATAGCCATCAATCCAAGCAATTTTAGCAGCATCAAGATTAGCCATCATATCACGAGAGCGGAAGCAATCAAAGATTTTAAGTGACCACACAGATCCCATTAGAGCCTGATTAAGTCCCATCTCAGTAACAGCTTTACCAGCACGAGCTTGAATATCTCCTGCACGTTGATCGTTCATATTAGCAAGTTCATATGCTTCTTGCTTAATAGATTGCTTAATTTGATTAATAGTATTAAGATAATTAATCATTGTAGTATTAGCAATCTCTTTAATAGCTTGAAGTGATGCTTGCTGTTTAGCTATTTCACTATCATCAAATACAAGAGTACCATCTCGATTAGCTGCATCAAGACGCTCTTCCATAGTCATATCTTTAGTATCAGCTAAGAAACTTTCAGGTATCAATAGCCATGACCGGAATTTACTAATAGTACGTTCCTCAACTAAAGTATAAAGACGATAAAGAGCAAGATAAGGTAATAAGCGATAAGGAATAGGTTTAGGATTATTAAGAAGCATCAAACGACTTAAACCATTATAAGGTAACTTACAATGATTAAGATTATTCACTTCTTCACGTTGAACAATAATAGGTTGAGCTTTAGTATATACACCCCAATCTTTATCACCAAAACGATAAGCTTCCCAACATTGAAGAACCCAAGTATATTCAATATCAATATCACCAAGAGTAGTATCTAAGACATAATCTTCATCAACAATCTTTTGCTCAATCTCACCATAAGCATTGGTATAAGTAAGAACACCACGCTTCATAGGAACCTTAAAAACACAATGACGAGCTTTGAGGACCCCGGTAGAGGGCAAGGAGTGGTACGGAGCAGCATTCTGCGCATCAATCGTAGGATTAAAAGCAATCTCACGAGAACGAAGCATAACAGGAGTAACTGTATATTCACCCGTACTTTCATGATTATGAATTATATCTTTGATATAAGCAATATCTCTTTTAGAAAGAACTTCTTGATATTCACCAATTATATCATTGATGTTAATATCAAATTCTCGCATCCCATAATCATCATCTTCAACAAAAAGATTACCACTATCAATTCGATAATACTCAAGAGGAGAAATAATTTCAAAAATAACATCATTGTATCTTACATCACGATAAGAATAAACACTTTCAGTACAGAACCAATAATAGAAAGCTTGAATATATTTCTCATTAGCTTTAATAAGGGAATTAAGAAGATTAAGAGTTTTCTGACCACGATCAGCTTCTTCATCAATCCAATCCTTAGCAGCTTGTTTCATAAAGTCTTCAGCAGATGGAAGATCTTTAGAAGGCTCACCGGTTTGAACACCGTTAGCATTCATGATGTTTATAAATTGCTGACGAAGAAGACCATCAAGAGCAACACGAAGATCAGCATTGCGTCTAGTGACAACATCAATATCAGCATTATAAACTTGGTAGTTATTATAGGTGTTAATGAACTCTCCTATATATTTCTCTTTAATAGGAGTAATAAAATCAACATCTCTAATCTTACCGGGCAAATCTTCTTTTCTACCATTAACGGAGTTGTAGGTCGCCATTACATACTTGTAAGTAGATTCATCTACAATCCCATTCGCAGCGTCAAGAAAGGCTTTAATATCTGCTTTATCATTATTAGAATGAGCAGTAGCAATAACCCAATCACACATAGCCTTAGTCCAAACAGCTCCACGCTTAGTAGCTTCCGAAGCAAAAACATCAGGCTTTTCTAAAGAATTAGGAATCTTAGAAGCATCCATTTAACGACGATTTAAACGATTTGCAATACGTCTGTCATTATTCTCTGTATTACCTTCAACAAGACGCTTAGTATTTAAAGAATCTGCAAGAAAGACATACATAGCAACAATAGCAGCACTAATATGGTCGAAGTTACCCTCAGCAGTAAATCTCTGACACTCTAGAAGCAATCGAACACTACTAATAGACTTAAGTCTACGAATATGTTTACCATCAGCAGTATATGAAAGAGGTTCATAAATAAACTCCTTTAGCATACGAAGACCATTATATTTCTTATCGCCATCACCAATCACAATACCATAATCATTATTGTTAGGATTAGTCAATTTACGAGTATTGGCATTGGTTGGGTCAAGCATTAAGTAACGTCTAAGTTTATATTTAATGAAGTTAGAAACAGTCTCACCAGTACCAGCTTCCGGACAACATTCAGCATTATACATAAGACACATACCCATAGTGACTATATCATTTTGCTCCATTGTGTCCAAACGTCCTATATATTCACATACAAGCAGTTTTTGATTTGGATATGGGGTAATAGTATTACTACGCATCCATACTTGTGCAGAATAAAGAGAATGTTTATCTGTTACGTCTTTTTGAGCCTTATCTACCTTATACGCATCCACACTAACAAAATATAAATCTTTAGGCACTTCACCATTTACTAAGAACGGACGATAATACATTCTAACGCAACCATGAGTATCATCACGAGAACCATGCGGAACTTTATTAACAAACTCATGGAATCTACCTTTACCAAATATATCACGTTTAATACATTCAGCTTTCGGTATAAATTCAGCTTTATTAGAATTACCTAAATCATTAACGACAATCCAACCATCTTGAAAGAATCTAGTAGCATTGTCATTGATTAAATCTGAAACGTGTAGATTAAGTTCAGGAGAAGCGAACATATTCTCTGTTGTATTAATGAACGCTTCGGCAGGAGTATTAGCACGTTGGGCTTTATAGATTATATGAGTTTCACTATCATTATTATGAAAGTGATTCTCTTTATCTTGTTTATCCCAAGCATAAGCAGTGAATATAATTGAATTACCACGTTCAACATAAGGTTCACAATCCCATACTTGTGGAAAGAAGAAACCACATACTTCATGACGTTTATTAATATCCCAAACGTTTTCCATGCAAAGCATCTTATTCATTTTGGGATTATAAAAGGCTTTACTAAATGCAGCCCAGTTAGCACCTTTAGTACCACCCGTACCATAAACACGTATAGTACCTACAGATATAGCTCCAGATTCAGTATTAGATAAAGTAACATCAAGGGCTTTTTGAAGGTTAGGACAATTATGGAAAATAGTAAAATCTTCAAGAAGACATAAATGATCACCATCTAACTCAAATCCATAATATTCACCAACACCTACAGGTTCAACATCGAATCTACATTCAAGAGGATTCTTCAACATAGTTGAATACTCTTTACATTGTTTACGTTTAACTCTAGTAGGTATTTCCCAACAACGACTAAGAATTAAAACTCTATAATAAACAGTATCTGATACAATTTTTTCACTAAGTGTAACTTTAAATCCACAACTTCTAGCTAAATAAACTATAGATTCAGCTAATTCTTTTCGTTTTTGTATTATTTCAAAATTACCTTTACGTGTATCTAAATGTCCATCTGTATCAATAATACCCGCTAAAAGTTCCAATCTAGAATTTCTATCAGTATAAAGATAATCTTTAGGAATATGTTTATTATTTAATAAATTATATTTTTCAAGTTCATCTTTAAACCAATTTGAATCTCCAGTATGAAGTCTACTAAGAGATAATCTAAAACATGCATAACTACCCGAAGCATAATTAGAACTAAATTTTAAATTATGTTCTTTAGCAAAATGAAGCAAAGCATCAATAACTTCAATATCAGGATTAGTAACACGTGTACAAGTACTATCTCCATCACCCAACCATACACCTAAAACATAAGGATTTATAGATACATCTTTATGATTAAAGTCAATACCATTAACTTTTTCAAGAGAATAATATTCTCTCCATCTAGGATGTAACCCTAGGGTCTTAATATAATCAGGTGCAGTTATAAGTCTATTTTCATTAAAATTACCATAAGATTTACGATATCTAACAAAAATAGGATGCTTACTATTAACTGTATGTTCTATACCATTACCAGGAATAATTTTGAATAAATTATCTATACCTTTTGTTGTTCCAATAATAGTTCTAGGTTTACTATCTGGACCCATCAAAATATCACCAACAACTAAATCCTCAACATTTTTGATAGTACCATCAAACATTATAAACCTAGTTCCTTTCGCCACACATTTTCCAGCTTCCTCAAAGTCAATCTCAATAGCTTTTTTACCAACAGCAGCACTTTCATTTTTTCCGATAGCAACTGAATACAAATTAGATAACCATCCGAAGTTTTTTAAACCTTTGCTGGATACTCTATAACCCAATAAGATGTCATCAATGGACTCGGATATGAATCCACGTTTCCAAAACGTATGTTCCTCAAAATGGTCAAGACATTTCTTAGCCATAAACGTAGTAGCACCTTTATCCGTAAGATAAGCTAATTGGTCAGCAGCAAGAGTTACTGTAACATTTGGAAATAAGTTAATTGTATTTGCAGCTTGACTACCACGTTTATATGAGAAACCTTTACGACGAGCTTTAGCCTTAGTAAGATGAAACTTATTATTAGCTATAAATTCATCTATTTTAAAGTTCCAATAATCACCATCCCAATAACGAGGAAAACCCATAACAGTCTCAACGTGTTCAGCACTTTCACGTTTAAGTCTTGCACGTTCCTTATCATTAGGTGTACGTTCAATACGACCATAATTAAGATAAGTATAATGCGCACCAGTTATACGTAAAGGTTGAAGTAAACTCTCACGTTCCTCATCAGTAGTATTAGCATCAAAGAACTTAGGAATATCTTTATAATAAAGTTTAGCTTTAACAAAAACACCTTTCTTACGACGAGATGTTTCTCTTTGCCAAAATGATTCATAAGCCGGAGTACTAGGGTCGTAATCACAATACGTACCATATTCATCAAAAGTATCAGCAGCTTTAGAAAGTCTTTCTATATTAATAACAATGAAATCAATATTCATAAGAATACCACCAGAGTTACCAATAAGAAAATCATTATCCGGGTCATATAAAGGTTTATTAGTAATATAACTAATACCCTCAGACGCTTTCGAATATTTACTTTTATCTTCACAGAGATAATCTATAAAAGGAATATCTCCACGTTTATAGCCCCATTTATTCTCAGGAGCAGCATTGATGCCATCACAACTATTTTTCCAATAAGCATGAATAAACATAAAGTTATCAATAGCATCTTGTGAAAACTTATATTTACTATTCATAGCTTAATCAATCATATCTATTCCACCGCCAACACCATTATCTATATTGTTATGCACATCCATTGAAGCAGCAAGCTCTTTACCACCACGAACGATAGTTTTCTTGAGTTTAGACTTAACGTAATTATCTTCCACTTCTTTAAGTTCAGCAATAAGTTTAGGTAAATCTTTACCCATCTTCGTAATCTCACGCATATAACCGAGCATACCACCGATCTCTTCTTTAGTAAAAGAGTCTTTCTTTAGGTCATTACGAAGATTCTTATTCATAACTGCCATAAGATCTTTACCAGCTTGAAGAGCATTAACAGTTTCAAAGAACATCTGTCCAACATAATTGATATTATGCTCAACAAGCCAATTGATAGCTTCAATCATATCTTTAGTTGGTCTAAAGTCTGAATTAAGTTGAGCAACTTCAATAGCATAATCAAAAGCCTTTTGATCTTTTAAACCATTGCGATGAATATAACCGTCTTCATCAGCATAACAATCAATAAACTTAAATATCTTATACATAAGTTCTCTATCATTATGCCAATCATTATAAATAGTAGCAAGAATAGGAACTTTAAGAATTTGCTCTACATTCAGAATAAGTTTAGAGCCTTCAACCAACCATACGTGTAGTGCCATAACTAATAGTTTTATCTGTTTTATTACGAGCAATAAAAAAGCCCGTACCAACTTAATGATACGGGCAAATATAAAAATAAAAACCGAGCAAACAAATGATGCAATAAGATTTATGAAACTATTTGTATAGTAACTTTAAAACCTTTTCCGGGAGTATTAAAAATAATTTCAACACTTCCATTAGCATTACCGACAGCAGCTGCAATATTAGCATTACAATAAGAAACTTCACTATAATTCATTACAGCTTCAATAACACTTCCGCTATCAGAACGATAATACATATTAGTGCCTTCGTTATTCTGAATAGTAGTTCTAAAATCTTCTTCATATGCAGCTAAACATTGAATTTCATAATCAGGTCCTAGAATGATAAGAAGCGTTCCAAATAAAATTAAAAAATTCAATTTTTTTATTATTTGTAAGCAAAATAGCAATATTTGGTCTATTGTTTAATGCAGAATTAATATTAAAAATTTCAGTATTATCGGTATAAACTCCACCAGCAATATTCAAATCAAATACATTTTTACCAAATTGTCTATAAACATTAATAGTTAATTCTTTTTTAGGAGTATATATTGGATTTCCATTTATACTTTCTAAAAAGGCAACAACTTTTTCACCTTTATAATGAGAAGGTATTTCTTCATTAACTGTAATCCGTAAAAATGAAGAATGACTTCCATTAAACCTATCCATTTCTTGAATAGGTCTGGGAAATATAAATCTTCCTATTTGAGGGTCAGTCATTGATACTCTAATAATTGGATTCATACTAAACCTCATAAGATCTATTAAAATTCCATCCTTAGAATATGCATTACCCATAATTTCTATACTGTCACGATTTAAGGCTTTTTGAGTAATATCTATTGTTTTATTAACCCCCCCTCCAGATACAGTTAAAATGGTAGATCTTTTATTTCCACTATTTTGTCCACAAGTAACATCAAAAGAACCATTATTATTCCCTGATGCATTAGGAACTGTAATAAAATCTTTATTCATATCTTTAGTTTTATTTATTTATCAATAAAAGTTTCAAATTGTTTCATAAACAAATTGATTTGAGTAGCATAAGCATCTACAACATATTCAATATCATTCGCATAATCTTCATTAGCTTGAACGAATAAACAGTGAACATACTCATGCCAAAACGTTTGAGTTCTTATAGAACTAGGAATATCTTTACTTCTATCTCTAAGGATAATATAGATTAAACCAAGAACGTGATCAGAAACTCCATATTGTATTCCTTGAGTAGATTGATAAGAAACCTCAGTCATATTATAGACTCTATAGATAACTGAACCAACCTTAAAACTCTTAGGATAATCAGTATTATATTCCCAATCAAAAGTAGAATCATCCCACCAATGAGTAAATAAGAAACTCAAATGAGCCATTGCAATATCATCAAGATGAGCTTTTTTGCTATTTGGAAATTCGGCATTTAAATTAAGCTCATAAGCAACAATAATAAAGAATGCTCTAACAAGTTCTCTAAGAGATGCAGTTGAATCTAAAACATCATTGATTTGTATGATACGTTTATCAAAATCAATTTCAGTAGTTTTGACATCAGCGTGTTTAGCTATATAATCAAAAGAACCAATCTTAAAACTGACAGATGTTACTTTCTCATTTAAATCAGTAGGAAGAAAAGGATTAAGAAAAACTGTTTTCATATTAGAATCAATAAAGTTAAAAATACAACATTAAGACCAATAGAAACACCACCGATCTTAGCCCACTTAGCAGAACGACGCATGTACTTCTTAAGATCTTTAATCATATCTTTATTACTCTTTTCTAGTTCAACAATAGATTGCTTATAAACGTTCGCTTGATTCGTAAGAGTATAAAGAGTATGTTTCAAACCATCAATAAGAGTATCTTGCTTAACAATAATGCTCTTTAAAGATTTACATAAAGCTGCATCATATTCACCTTGTTTAAGAAGAATTGCAATTTTACGATTATCTTCAAGAGTATATATAATAACAGTATCTTTAAAGACTTTCAATTCTCTGCCGTATATATCGAGCGATGCTATCATCAGAAACAACATAAACATCAGAGAAGTTCTTAATATCTGTTTCATATTTAATTATAGTTTTATTTGTATTAGCTTTGAGACTATCTATAAGACGTTCTTGTTTTATAGCGTAATTCTCCAAAGCAGAAATAACCCTACCAAGAGAATCCAAAGTATGATAAGGAATATCAGTTGTCGATATTCGTTCTTCTTCATTACATTGAATAATATTAGTAAGACATAAAGCCAAAAAAAGGAATGCTATTAACACTCCCTTAAAATCTATCTTCATAACTCGAACTCTTTAATGTTAGTAAGAGTATAAGTAAAAGAATTACCATATAAATCTTTAGCCTTATTCACAAGTGGCATAAATTTATCTTCAAAATCTCTAACAGATTCAAAAACTTGACAACCAGCAGAATAAAGACCGATAGTACGAATAATTTTCCACTTAGAAGCACGATGTATATTAATACCAGCCATCTCGTAACTAATACGACCAGATAAATCAAGCTTATTATCTCGATTATTGTCACGATAAAGTGGAAGAGGTTTAACTTGAACAAGTGCAGGATAATCGCCTTTATGCTTTCCAACTTTAAATGCACCTCTGAATTGACCTTCTTTTAGAATAGCACAACCTTTAGAATTTATAGGTTTAATCAGATTTAAATCAGAAGGATCAGTAGTTATTGAAAACCAATCATAAGTCCATTTACCATTCATTTTAGGATTGGCATCATTAGCTTTGTAGAATACAAGAAGAAGATCATTAAATGTATCTGTATCAACAGTGTTACATCTAATACCCCAAATGTTCAGATTGTAGTTACCTTTATCAAAGATAGCAAAATCATGAACTTTAGCAATCTTACGAAGAACATCAATATTAGTCTTAGCTATGATGTCATCATAAGTAATTAAAGCATTCGTTAATTCACTCATAGTTACTTGACATTATAATTAAACAAATTGGTATTAGCCTTACGTTCTTTATTTAATTGAGCAAGTCTATAATCACAAATGGCTTTAACCTCAGCTTTAAGGTATTTAATATCAACAAAAGTAACAACCTCTTCATGTGGCATATCGTCAGGAATCAAAGGATTCTCAATAGTCCTAATATGACAAAGCATATTACCAAGACATTTAAACCCCCATTGTTCAATCAGATAATCATACATACTTAATTGAAGAGAATAATGAATACCAGTAGAATCCTGTAAATGATTTATAGGAAACAACATAGTTTCATTAGTAACAATGTACTTATCTAAGTCAATAGTACCATCTGCTTTCTTAGCCCAATATCCACCTTCAAATCGAATAGGTGCTTTATTAGTTTTCCAATCAAGAATAAAGAACTCATCACCTTTAACGAATAAAATATCAACAAGACCTGAAATCAAATACTCTGGATGATAAACACCAATCTCAGCATAGATCTCAAATCCCATAGAAGTCATATCCTTAATAAACTCGTAAATTTGAGGATACCTATCAGCAATACCAACAACTCGAAAATAATCGAGATCAAGTCTGCCATAACTATGAGTTCTTATAATATCATCTACTGTATAAATACGACCATCAATAAAACCATTCGCATTTAAATAGTAGTTGTTACATCTTTTCACGCATTGTTCTAGGAAATTATGCTTTTCAGTTCCCTTAGCACAAGCCTTTTCAGTTTCAATCTTCCATTCAGCAAGAATCTGTTTAACAGTCTTACCTCTATATCGAATATATTTACTATAATTTCTATGAATAGGAGGAACAGGACGACTACCAATATTAGCACAAGCTTCAGCAATAGCTTTCCAATCCTTTTGTTCTACAAACTTACCAATAATAGTAGTAGTAGATATATACTCTCTATCAAGAGCGTCAGTATATTTATGCTTTTCCTCGTCGAAGAAGATCGGCAAGTCTCTGGGTATAATCTGCATCATAAGCTGCTTTATCAGTAAGTTTAAGGAATAGCTTTTTTCGTAATCGTTCATAGAACGCTTTGTGACGTTCTTTCATATATTCATGTGGTAAAGAAGTCATCTTATTAAAATCAAAACCACATTCGGCATAAATATCGTAAGTTTCAGGATGAATCCAATGTTTACCAAAGGAAGGTATTTCAATCTCTCTATCCACACGTTGCATTGCAGTAAGAATAGACAGCCACTGACTATCTGCAATATCATTTAGAAAACGTTCAAAATCTTCTTTATTACGAATAAACGTAAGGAAATCTCTACACCAAATCTGTTCGGGAGTATAACGTTCAATAAAATGACGACCTTTTTTGGTCTTATAATACATCTTAGTAGGTTCCTTTCTTTTACGATCTACAACTGCAACCATTCTCTCATAAAGTCTCGTGACTTGAAGAGGAAATAACCTAGCGCCTTTAGCCATAACAGAATTGGATTAATAAATCACACCACCAATTTGATTAAGAGAAATAAGATTACATTCCCAAAATTCAACTTTACCATCTTCACCAACAATAAGCTTACTACGATCTTTAAGACCCGGACGATTTTCGACAACTCTAAAGTTATCATCACCACCAAGAACATCAATAAGCTTTTTGTCAAGATTTTTAATCTTATGACTTAGAGGTACACCTTTGCCACCATAAGACATATCAAGAACAACTTCACGTCCAAGCATATCCGGCGGAACATTGTCAGGAATAGCGATACAATAAGTAGCTTTAGGAACTTCTCTATCGACTTTCATAACGTCAGTTACTTCAAGCGGAGACATCTTATATTGATTTGCAATAATAACTCGACCTTCGCCAACCTTAATATTACAAAGAGAATTCGGCGCAACACAAGCTGTTTTAAGATTATTCTTATCAGCTCTAATAGCTTCGATTTTAGTTTGAATTGAATCCATAGTTTAAATAATTTACTTTATAAGATAATCAATATTAATAGGTACAATCTCATAACCTCTACAAAGACCTGCGTTAGTATAAAAGGTAATATTATATAACATTAACGTAGCACTAACTGTAACAGTGTACATAGTAGTAGGTTTAAAAGGAGGACGGTCTTCAAAAGAGCAAATAACAAAAACGGAAAACCTTTATCCAACACGTCCTCAATGTGAAACAAAGTATAAAATGAGAGTAACAGAATTACCATTAGTAAAAATAGGAGTACCAACAATAGCAAAGATATTTTCAGTTACAGCATTAGTCAATACTCCCGATTACATTATGAGCAAAAAGACACTCACAAAGATATGAATAAATTGGATATTACAAGGGATTACTTGAATATCTTTTTCTAAACCTTATATTTTTCTGTTTCAAAGGCAATATTCAATAGAAATCTCAATAGTACTAGCGTCTTCACCCGGATTTGCAGCCACGCACGCAGTGCCTTGTTCTTCTAAATGCTTCGAATCAATATGCAAAAGCATTTGCAGTACCACCACGTTCACACCTTTGTCTATATACACGCACGCACGTGTGCGCTATGCAGAGCTTTGCGATATATATAAGGATATATATAAAGATTACTAAAGGTAATATCAATGACAGTATTACTACTTCAAATTCGTCCGTCCGTAATATGTATTTTAATTATATTCAAATAAACCTCTTATCACCCACCAATACTCACCTACTCATATCCCCTCTTATTACCCCCTATAGTCCCCCTCTTTTCTCCCCTTTTCTCTCCCTCTCTTTTCCTCCCTCTTCTCTCCTTTACAAAGCACCCCGAAGCTACTTAAAATAGCTTTAAATATAATAGTATTACCTTTAGTAAGTATATGCCCTTCTAAGCTCCTTTAAGTATCTTTAGTAATACTTAGAGTAACATTAAGTAAACTTAGAGTATATATAGGAGTTCCACCCCGCTCAATGCAAAATGTAACAAAGCTACGAAAAGCATCTGTAATACTTAGAGTAACAATACTATCTTGAATAGCTTTGCAACTACCAACTCTCGGAGCTTTGTAACGATCAGCAGACCCCAGTAGGGAAGAAGGACTGGTGACGCGCGGAACATCCGCATCATCACCCGTATTATCAGAGTTGGTATAAGCATCTTCAATGTATTTTGAATAAGCATGAGTAAGATTCATAAGTTTTGCAGTGGTAGAAGTATCTTTAGTAATACTAGAATAACCATGAGTAATAGCAAAATGTTGCTCCCTTCCACACTTATTTCCCTACTGGGGATTACAAAGCTCATCAAAGTTATTATAAATACCGGTAGTATTAATACTATTACTACTTAGAGTAATTCTGATATTACTTGTAATATTATCTGTAATATAATCAACGTTACCACATTTCGGCTTACATTTTTGGCAAATTATACACTGAATTTTGATAATGCTTATGCTGATTGTCTTAATGTTACTCTAATTAATTTTAAAGCTAATGCAGATTGTATTGAGTATGCTTTTAGTATTACTTAAATTACTTTGAATATCAGCAAGGCTTCTTATTCAATTCACATTGCAAACTCTAATACTCGGATTTGTACACAGAGTGATTCAAGTGCTTATTCTAATTCTTTTGATATTACAATTACTTAAAATACTTTGAATATAATCGGGGGCTGCCAATTTAATTCATTTTGCAATTTCTATTACATAGGCTCGTCTTTACCAATCTTCTATTATTAATTCTAAAGCATTTTCTAACACTATTACTATTCAATTTTCTATTGGCTTTAATGACACTGTTGTTCGACTTTATACCGACTATGAGAGTTTGTGTGCGGGAACCTATTCTATTACAATTTATTGCGGATATTCTCTGGATTTTATTATTGGTTATTTTAAGGCTTTTAGTAATGCGATTTTTAATTTTGATTCTTATGGAGTTTCTATTGATTTTAGTGACGATAATTCTAAGACTTCTGTTAGCTCTATTACATGGTTTATTCTCATGATTCTTTTATTGCAAATTCTAAAACATTTTCTATTGTTATTACAATTATTAATTCTAAAACTTTTAGTGACTCTGTTGCTTGACTTTATACCGATTGTGAGAGTCTATGTATGGGGGCCTCCTTATACGACAGCACCCCCTTGTAATGCTTGGGGGAATGCCCCCGTCGATGATTCATGAGGAATGATTTTCCGAATTGGAACTGCAATTTTCCATAGAGATGTTGCAGTTACAATTTCTATTACCTCACGACTATCTCCGTTTGATAGCATGGATTTAATTAAAATAAATATTAATTTTGAACCTCACGATGCTAAGGTGAATCGTATCTATCTTATGAATACAATGATTAATGCCCCTGAAGTTAAGAAGATGAGTGCAATTGTGTTGAATGCAATTGCTGTTCTTAAAGACACTGAGGATTATCAAGATCGTTATCTGATTGATTGCAATGATCTAGAAGGTAATACTATTGAACGCTTGTTCATTGGTAAGAAGATCTTTGATAAGATTGATGGTCTTGTTGGTAAGATTATTGATGTAGTCTATAAAGATTGCATAGCTGATGTTACTCAGTATATTGATGATGAGGACATCAATGAAGAAGTGAAGTTTCACACGACTACACACAAGCAAGTGGTTGATGTTGTTAAGACTAATGATATTAACTTGTTGATTGCTTGTGCTAAGCATGGTATTAAGGATATGTATAACGAACTTAAAGAATTAAACAAATGAGAGTATTAAAGACGTTAGTGAAGTGCATCATCATATTGGTGGTGCTCTTCTTATTATCAGCTGTTGAGAGTTTAGCTGATTGGTTTGCATCTAATATTAATGGTGAAGTGTTCATTGGATTTCTATTAGGAGTTGTAATTGCAATTACTATTGCATCTATTATTGAACCTGATGAATTTGATTAAGCTATGAGTGATTATTATGAAGTTAATGGTGAAGATTCTATTGAAATTAATCCTTTTACTGAGGCATTATTAGATGAATTAGAATCTTAATGTGTTAAGAGTAGTGCTATTAGTGCTACTCTTATTTTTTTAAGACCCTACAAACTCCGTCTAATCAACACGACTAAACCCCTTATTGTAATTGGCGGTCGTAGTGATCGTCCTAGAAATTCTAATACTTAAAGTTATGGCAGACGAATTAAAGAATCCAGTGAGACGTTCAGTTATCGGTGAAATTATCTCTATTAAAGAGATTAACAAAGACGACTTTAAAGAAGGTAAATTTCGGCATAATTGTCGGATTGTTCGTGTTGATCCTCTGAATGGTGCTCCACTTGTTGATGTTTACATCACTAATGATCAGTATGATAAATACAGTCTTAATGCGATTGTATTCGCAGGTAATGTTGTGAACTTTAGCATTGATGAGAACATTGCAGGTGAAACCGGTTATATTGACCCTGATACCGAGGAATGGACGTATCATGAAAAGACATTCAACAGCTTTGCAGGTGCTGACAATGTTGGTAGCTTAGGTCTTATCGGTGTATTCGATAAACTTGGTGTTGGTGCGGATATTGTTTCTGGCTTCATCAAGAACATCGAGACAGCTCGTAAGCAACGTGAAGCTGTTGTTAAACCTAAAGTGGTTGAAGCTGTTGCTACTGAACAAGCAGAAGAAGCTGCGTAAATTCAGTGAGGTGGTGCTGAGTATACTCTCAGTGCTGCCTCTTCTTTTTATTACTTAATTAATCCGACTAATGATCATGAAATTACACGTTATTTATAAAGGTCAAACTGTTGATATTTCTTATGATTTACTTTACATCAATATTGATGAAGTGAATATAAGATTCTCTAATTCAAATGCACAGAGTTGTAAATTTTTAACACAATATCTTGAAGCTAATCGTCTTGATTACGTTCTTAAAGATAGAGAAGACTATAAGGAAATTGTTGCACTTCCGGATATATTTGCACTTACTCTAAGTACAAAAGGTGCATATCGTTCTCCAGTTGTTAAAGATAATCTCTATGATGCTATTATTAAACGCAGTAATGACATCGAGTTAGCTCATAATGCTATTAGAGAATTTAAGCGTAATGTTAAGATAATTGATGCTAAGCTTGCTGATATGCAAGATGATTTAAGTAAATCTGAATATGCTCGAAGCATTGATAATATTACTAAAGAAATACTTGAATTTAAACGCTGTAAACAGCTTGAAGCCTTAGCATTAACAGAAGAACATCTTGATGTTTCACGTGAAACAATGCCGACAGTTGAGACGCTGGAAGTAGCTTACGAAGTATCGACGTTGTTCAAACTTGAAGACTTTGCAAAGCTTCTATATATTTACAGGTATTTGGAAAAGCAATCGAAATTGTCTAAGAAATATCAGAAGGTATATGATATATTAGACAAATTAGAGAAGTATATGTACCCGGAATATGTTAAAGAAATTGAAGCATTAGGACAGAATTTATTTGCTGAATTGCAAGAGAAAGCTGCGAAGTGGGCAGAGAATGAACCGAATATTAGTGAGTGGATACGGGGGAAATGTAGAAAATTTGAATTTAAGGTTAAGAGTGAGAATAAGAAGTAGAAATAGCGATAAAAACGCGATGCGACTTCTAAGTATTGCAAATTAAAATCAAAGTATTTCATACAGAGAACCGAAAACTGTAAAAAGTTTAGAATTAACTGTATAAAAGATACAATTAAAAGCTTTGAATTTATATGCAGAATATCAGTAGTAATTGCAAATTAAATTCAAAGTATTTCACGTCTACAATCTAAAGCTGCAAAAAGTTTTGAATTAGAATCTGAATTTGCGGAAATAAAATCTGCAAAGCTATGCTAGTAATTGCAAATTAAAATCAAAGTGTTGCAAACCGTGAACCAAAAGCAATAAAAAGTTTTGAATTAGCATTAGAATGTATGCAATTAAAATCTGCAAAGTATTAGCACTATTTGCAAATTAAATGCAGAATGCTAAATTCAGAGCAATGCAATATGCAAAGAATTTTGAATTAGAATCAGAAAAGATGCAATTAAAAGCCTAGAATTTATATGCAAAGCATTAGCACTAGATTCAGAATTAATTCAAATACTCGCAAACCTCAACCTTGAATATCAGAGTTATTTGAATTAGAATCAGAATGAGTATTCGCAAAACTCTTAATATTTGCAATTGTATCAATATTATATTCAGTATAATTAATGCAGAATAAAGCAATTTGAATACAATTAAGAGTATGGAGTATAGAATATACAGTATTCAGTGAGCTATTAAACGCTTTAGAAATATTCGCAGAAATATCCGCAATAAATCCTAAGCATATTCAAAACAATTTGCATTAACATTCCGAATATCAAAATGCTTCGAATTGGTATCAATATGATTTGAAGTAAACTTAGATATTTTTAGATTAATTATTTGAGCTTTATAACTAATACTATATCCCATTGAATTTGTAGTATTAATTTCATTTAAAACATTAAACGTATGGTAGTATATATTAAAGACCGAATAACAAATGAAATCATAGCAGTAACTTATGATGTATTCGTAGTATATGGAAACGAATTAATATTCACTAAACAGAAAGCAGCAAAAGCTATTGCTAATAGTTTAAGTGATTCAATATTATTCTTAGTACATAGAGAAGCAAAGCACTTTATCTCATATTCAGCAGAAATTGACCAATCAATTGTAACATTAAATAAGAATTTAATTGCAGTTGCAATGGACAGTGGAAACAAAGCGTGTGAGATAAATCACTTAGAGTATAAAAACCAATTAGAACAATGGAAACATGACATCGAGAACTCTAAGAATAGTTGTAACTGATATTGAAGCAGAATGGTTAGTTTCAGTAACAGCATCAATATCATGGGTAGATTACCAATTAGTTCTTAAATTAACATCGTCACGAACAAGACACGGGGTACAAGAGTTTCTTAGAAGAAACAATATACCTGTAACAGAGTTCGTAGATGAAAAAGAATTAATAGTAGATCCAAGTGAATTACAAGAAGTATCTATAAAAGAATCTAATATAACAACAAAGGAGCTTTTAGAGAGACTAAATGATGATGAGTATTAATTTTAATATTATCAATAATGATTATAAGATTAACTGTAGTATGTACGAGGTATAATGTGACAATAGAAATACAGTGTCACAAAGATACCGAATGTGTAGTATCAGATGAAACAATAAAAATAAAAGTAGCATCAGATAAAGTAAGAAATAAAATCAAAGAATTTTGTAAATTCGCAAGAATAAGTGTAAAAGAATATCCAATTATTCATAAACTTGTAATATCAAGAAAATCAAAGAAGATATTCGTAAAGACTTTTAACAATCAGTAGAGCTTTCCAATCCCCAATAGGGAACAAGGACTGGAAGGAGCAGCATTCAGCATCCCTATAGTAATAACTTTAGAAATGGAAGATTATTTTACAACAGAAGAAATAGTAGGAGCATTAGTATTCATATTTTTAGCAATTGTACCTCCATTAATATTGGAGTATCGAGAGAAACATCGTAAGTAGTATTAATATTAATATTTAATAATTATGACATTTATAGGATTTTTAGCTGTAGTATTAATATTATTTCTATTATTCCGTTTGTATATATACAATCTCGAATCAGAAGAACGTAAAAAGAAATATGAGAAGAAGCCTATAAAAATTAATGAGGAATCTCATGTTCAATTTCATTATTTTGATGAAGAGGATAATTGTATAGAAGATTATGAAGAATATACGAATCGTATGCAAGAAATATAGGGATATGATCCGTATAATGTTGAACCAACAGAAAGTTATTGTGAAAGAGCAATACATATAGAATAATATTAAATTGCATTACCATTATGAGAAAGAAACTTCTCACAACCAAAGAAATTAAAAGATATATTAAGACACATGATACGATAGAAGAAGTATTGTATTGTTTAGTGTTTTTCTTAGTACCATTTGTATTTTACTTGGCAGCACATTTCAAATACTTGTTTGACTATGTGGATGATGAGGAACTTCAAGTGTACTTAGAAGCTGAAAAGAGATATTCAGCAGTAACAAGAATATGGTTATTGGCAATAATAGCAATACTCTTAGTAATACTGATAGTAAAGATTTGACCGCCATATATTGAGAATGAGCCTTTATTTAATGGAGATGACCTCTCGGTTGTCTCCATATAATTAAGGTCATAGAGAGCAAATGCAAACGTTTTAAATGGCATTTTCAAGTCTGACTTCCGGTATGGCAGAAACGGTTATAAATAAAAGTAAACGCAAAATTTTATGTTTGTAATAGTAGCATCAAGTGCAAAATCAGATATTGAATCAAAGGAATGTGTATGTTTAGCTAAAGTAGATAAAATAGAAACATACTTTGATAAAACAAGAATTACATTCGCATCATTAGAAGCAAAGAATGATGCAGAGTATGAATTAGAAGGAGCAGATGTAAACTATGAATTTGTAACTTCATTAACATTAGAGTTTAAACAAACACAAGTAATCGCAATAATGCCTTAAAAGATGTATATACAAATAAAATCAAAATCGTGTACAACATCAGTAATTGCTGTTGTATCTGTGAAAGAAAAAGATCTCAATGAGGTAGAAATAAAATTCAAAGATAAAGAAGCATTAAAGTTAGCAAGACTAAACTTATCTAACGTAGGTTTAACTGTATCCGAACGTGCGTTTAGAAGAATGAGAATAAAAGGATACAAACAGTTATTAATTAAATAAATTGTAATTATGGAAGTACAAGTAGCACAAGTGAACAAAGCAACCATTAAGGATGTTATTAGTATTCGTAGTAATGATGCTAATAGCGCAGTAGTTGTATTTAAAGATGCAGCAGCATTTAATACAGCTAAAAAGGTATTATCATCAGCTAAGATGAAATTTACATCATTACACGTGACACCGATGTTGTATTTACCACAAGGTACAGCATTACTCGTAACAGTATGAGTATATGGAATATTCTAAAGAGTTTCTATCTCAATTTAAAGTAGATGCAACAAACTACACGTATGTGCCAGTTGATAATCAACCACACGTAGTACCACTTATAAGAAAAGGTACAACAAAAAAGTTTGAAGCATTGGTATATGCAGAAGAATCATCTTTACGAGCATTTCAATGTGCAGCAATACAATGTGATTTGAAGTTATTACAAGACTGTCAAGGATGTCGATGTTTGCCGGGTGGACGTAAAGATGGAAAAGCCGTAGTATTTAAAATAGAATACATTTATCAAGTGCATGAACAGTGAGATATTTAAACCTAGCTTGCTTCCAGATAAGGACAAGACCGAGTTTGTAAAGCAAGTGCAGCAAGAGTACAAGCACATAGGTTCAATAAAATATAAACCGGGTTCAACATTATGGCAATTTAACACAGAAACGGGAGAATTAAAACCCGCAAAAGTAACAGTTAAAGAGCAATTATTATGGACATCTAAAGGTGATTGTACTAAAAAGACACGTAGCGTCATTTACGAGGACAAATGCGTTTACATGTGGGCGTTAAATAGAAAGAACGCTGAAAAGAAGATCCTCAGAGTTATTAACAATGTAATTAGAAAAAGACAAGAGAATCAATGATTATACATTTTATTATTTTATGGTTTGCAATAGCATTACTAATTGTATTAGCTATATTCTTAGTAGAGGCAATAGGTTATATGTATTATCACCGAATGAAAACTGTTTGGTACGTTCAAATGATGATAGCATTATTGTTATCACTATTTGTTTTAGGTGGAATCATATTAATTGCATTCTCAATTGAATCATTTTGTTCAGTTGTAGGTCTATTACAAGACGCATCTGTAATTGCATTATCACCGAGATAAGTGTTTGATTATTAGGTTAAGTCAAAATTAATGCTTATCTTTGTAGGCTTTATGATGTTTGAGTTTCAAACGTAGTTATTAATCTATTTATTAATCTTTCTTATTATATGGCGAAAAAAGAAAATCTAAAGACATTTGTTATTCAACAAAGTGATATTAATAAGGCTATTAATTATCACTTAGATAAAGGCGGTAAAGATCATAGACATCTTGCTGATTGTTTGGAGCGTGAAATGTTTTACAGTTATTGCTGGGAAACTATTCATCGTTCTGTTCGTCCGTGGGATGGCTTTCGTAAGATATTGAATACTGTTGTTGATAGTTTGTTTTGTGATATGCCTTCGATTACAATTAAAACAATTGCAATTGACGGTGCTATTACATTCCGAACTGCTCAATGTAATGGTGTGAGATAATGAGTGGTGAATGCAGTAATTGCGAATCTAGGCAGCGTAGGGGTAATGACCCTCGTTGTCTAGTTTGTATTTATTTCAATCCTGCAATATTTAATAAAGGTTTTACTAATGTTAAATCACAGCATTTTATTACTAAAGTTGAGAAAGCAATTGAAGATGCTAAAGTCTTCCGAGATAAGGCTAAGATTGCTGATTTGCGACTTAAAGTTAAAGATGCTGATGAAGTTCTTAATTCAAATGATGATTCTCGTACATTTCAAGAGATATTTGATGATAAGAAAGAACATTGGCAAAAGCTTGGACTTAATGTTGCAGATATATGTGGATTTGAAGATGCACATAAAGAAGTTTCTGAAATTCATGAAAGTGATAAAGGTAATTTCTATTTTACATTTCCATGTTCTACAAGACTTAGAAATAAATATGTTCGTATTTATGGAACGGATATTTCGACGAGAGCTACTATTGAAAAGATGTACCCTGATACTGATTATATTCAATATGATTCTGTAGAATGGAATACTCCTAATAAATATACTCGTCGTAAACCTTGTGATTGTTATACAGAATGGATATAGAAAAAGCTTTTGAGAGTATTCAAAATAATCTCATTGTTACTAGAGAACGTGATCATTGTATTACTCAAGTTTGTCCTTGTTGTGGTAAGTATAAGTTTAGTGCCGATCCTAGCAATGTTATGGGTAATTGCCTAGATTGTGGATATACTGTTATGAATAACAGAGGTACTATTGAGAGATTTAAAGGACAAGGTGTATTTGCACTGTCTCGTGGCGATAAAGGTGGTATCTTTTCAATTGTTGAAGGTGGATGGGAAGCTGCAATTGAGACACTACCTAAAGCTGTTGCAGATGCTTTTGATTGTACGATTAATGAACTTGATTATTGTATTCTTCATTCTGTTAAAGATTATAAAGTAGTTACTATTGATTTTAAAGGTATGCTCTAAGCTCCGCCCCGTTCCAGTCCTATTTCCCTACTGGGGTCTGGAAATGCTACATGGAGTGATGCTAATACTAAAGTATATATTATGACTGAAATAGACTTTGTTGTTGGTGATAGAGTTGTTACCTCTAGGGGAATCTATGGTACTATTGTATCTATTGATGAGAGTGCTGATACTTCTCAAGTTAATATTGGTAGCAAAACTGTCACTCTGTATAATAATCAGTTATGGTCGGTTAAGAATCGAATTTCTGTTGTTTGTTATTATACAGATGGTTATGAAAATTATAATAGACTTGTTACACTTCCTAAACAGTTTAAACTATATGACTTTACTAAACCATTAGATAATGAATTGTTGGATTATTGTAAAAAGGCTATTACTAAAAGTGTTAAAAGTATTTTTACGATTACGAAAATTGAAATTTAAATATGAAAGCAAATCTTACTTATTCTCTTATCTCTGCTGATTTAAAGCAAGGGATGTATTTGTTGGTCAATGATCATCTTGGTTATGTTAGCCGTATGAATGGCGATGAAGCGATTATTTCGTTTTATTTCGAAGACGGTAAAGTCATTAAGCTTGCTAAGCAAACTATGACTCGTGAAGATGCTATTCGTACTTATGGCGAATCTGTAATCAAGTTGATTGCAATTGTTGATGGGAATCCTATTTCCATTAATCATCAGAATTATAAGAAGATTTTTACTCCTATGCTTACATTTGCTAAAGGTGCAGAAGAATCTTATATTGGTGAATTTATTCGTACTAAAGAAGGTCGTAATCCTCTATACGGCGAAGTATCTTCGGTTTATTCTATGCTTAAAAGTGGTGATATTGTTACTATTACAAGTCTTGAAGTTGTTGATCGTTACAGTTTGTATGATTCTACCAAAAGACTTGTTAAAGTTAAAGAAAAGAAATCCGGTTCTAAGTTCTTAGTTACTCGTATTGATGATGAGAAAGAAGAACTTCTTGTTAATCGTAACGATGTAACTCTTGGTGAAAAAGACAAATATGATTTATTTAATGTTATGAATTTTGATGCGTTAAAGAATCTTGTTGCAAGTGGTGAAGCAAAGACTGTTGAAGCTAAAGGTAAAACAAAATCTGAAGCTAATCCTAATGGTAATGCTTTTTATCGTTTGCATAAGAGCAAATGGAAAGCTACTTATAGTAAACTTGAAGGTCAAGATCATTATCAGTGGCTTGCTGTTCGTGAAGAAGATGAAGCAAACAATGAAGCTAAACTCGTTGTTCCTATCTCTGTTCCTATTACAAATATTCCGAAACATCAATTCAGTGGTTTCGATAATGAGTATTGGATTCCGGGTACAATTCGTGAAATGAATCAAGCTAAGGCTGATCTCAAGAATTTTGTTCCATTTAGAGAAGGTCTTCCGATCTTTGGTAAACTTACTACTACTGTTCTTAATGGTAAGGAGTTTACTTACTTTCTTCTTGATAACATTAAACAAGAATCTGTTAATCACTACATCTTTAAACATCGGGATATTACCGAGGAACGCCGAAGTGAATTAACCATTAAGAAGCTGCCTACGCTTTAATACAAGCTCGTAGAGGCATTTTTGTATTGAAATAAACCAATTGGTTCACTTTAATACAAAGTGTCTCTATGGGTCTAAAATGAGCCAAAATGAGGATAGTTAAAATTGAAGTACCTGTTTATAGGTATGCTGAACTTAATGATAAGGCTAAAGAAGTTGTTAAAGATCACATTCTTAGTGCCACACGTGATGCTCAAGGTTTTACTGATTCTGTTAAGCATACTCTTGATGTTTTAGGCATTGAAAAAGCCGAGGTTTATTATAGTCTTGGTAATTGTCAAGGAGATGGTCTTTGTTTTACAGGTAGTATTACATGGAATAAAGCTATTGAGATCCTTTATATTAAAGAAAGTATTGCTAAACTAGATAAAGACTTTATTAAGTCTTGTGAAGATTGTATTTATTCTATTAATTTCTATAAACTTGATAGAATGTATAATCATTGCAATACAGTTACTGTTGAATTTGAAGATAGTAGCTGGATGTATGCTGAGGATTTTACTAAGCTTAAAGATATATTTCTTACTTGGTATAAAGCTCTTTGTAATAAGTTTGAACATCAAGGTTATAAATGGTTTTATGAGATTAGTGAAGAAGATGTTGTTGAGTATTGTGATAATAACGATATAGAATTTACAGCTAATGGAGACGTCTTTGTTGAACCTACTTAAACCTTATGAAGATATTAGTATTGCTTTTCAACGTTATCTTCTCCAAGTCACTAATGGTAGTGGTAATTTTATTGAGTTTGCTACTACGTTATCTTGGCGTATGCAATTGGGAATGGTTTTGGAGTTTCTCGATATTGTTTATGATATCACAATTTCTATATTCCCTAACGGAGGAGCTGTTATCAAAAGTATTAACGGAAGACAAATGGTTGCTGATGTGTATACAACTACTGAACCTGTCCATCCGCTTGTTCGTTATTACAATACTATTGATGTTGCTTGTAAATACATTTTAAAGCCTTTTTAATATGATTAAAATTAAACTTGTTGGTCAAGAGCTTAGTGGTAATCTTTATATTACTGAAAGAGGTACTTATATTATGGATACAAATTTTTCTAAGAGTAAAGATACATCTCATATGAGTTTGCATACTCTTAGTTGGAATAATCCTGATGGTGAGCCTAATAAAGCTCTTAAATCTGATAAATTTGTTGTTGTAGATGAGTTCTGATTTTAATAAAGATGCGCTACTTAGGTCTGCCAAACGTATTAACGTTTCTTATTTTAAAGAACAACAAGAAGATGCTATTAATGCTATTTGGCAATGGTGGCAATCACAATCTATAAGTTTTACTCTTAGTGGTTATGCTGGTACTGGTAAAACTTTTATCATGCGTCATCTTGTACGTTATTTGATAATTGAAAAGGTTTGTGTTACAGCTCCAACTCATAAAGCTCTTCGAGTTCTTGAAAATAGTTCTGGTAAGAAAGGTATGACCATTCAATCTCTTTGTGGTCTTAGACCTGATGTAGATATTGAAGATTATAACATTGAGAATCCTTCTTTTAAGGTTATAGGTGAACAGAAAATGAGAGGTTATAGACTTGTCATTATTGATGAATGTTCTATGATTAATCCCGGTCTGTTTAATCTACTTATAAAGACAGCTATTCAGTGTCGATGTAAACTCTTATTCTTAGGAGATGAACTTCAGATTCCTTATGTTGTTGCTAAAGGAAAAGGAGAAGAAGATACTTATAATCGTATTAGTCCTTCTTTTACTCACACTGATGTTCAATTTCGTTTAACTCAAATTGTTAGACAAGAAGCTGGTAATCCTTTGCTTGAATTGTTTGGTATTATTCGCTCTGATTTGATTAATGGTACTGCTAATTTCTATCAGTATATTCTTCAAACTCGCGAAGCTGTTAATGCTCAAGGTGAAGGTTTTACTATTATGAATAAACTTGATTTCCGTAATAAGGTTATTGAAATGTTTAGTTCTGATAACTTTAGTAAGGATATTAATTATGTTCGACTTATTGCTTTTACTAATGATTGTATTGGCTTTTGGAATACCTTTATTCGTGATGGTGTTCTGAATAATCCTCAAGGTATGATAACAAAAGATGATATGTTTACTGCATATCGTACTGTATTTGATGAATACAAATCTCCTATTATTATTAATAGTGAAGATTATGTTGTTCATGATGTTCGATATTATGTAGCAGATAATGGTCTTGCTTGTTATTGTATTACATTGAGATCTGCATTTGATGGCAAGGTTACTCCTATGTTTAAAATCATTGATTTTTGGGATTCTAATAACATGGATAATTTCGGTGCTATGCTAAATGCAATTCATTATAAAGCTCTTACTGGTACTGATCGTAGTAGATGGTTTAGATACTTTAGATTTAAGGATATTCATCTTACTATGACCGACTATAGACTCAATGCTGCTAACAAGAATAGACTTGTTGCTAAAGATATTGATTATGGTTATGGTATAACCGCACATAAGAGTTAGTAACTTGGCTCTTGTAAAACTCCTCTAATTGCTGGAACCTCGTGAAGATGATAATGCTACAGCTGAATGTGAAAACATAACTGCGAATGCTTAAAAAATTATCATTATATGACAATCAGCAGCTAAGATTACTCTTTCTGATGCGAATCACAAAAGTAATAAAGTTCATCGACTAGTCGAAAGACGTACTGATATTAATATTACTATTAATATTGGGAAACGGGGAGAATTATTATAACTTTCATATTTATATTACAGTTCATAAAACTATATTTGTAATATTATTAATATTTAAATTATAGAATTATGTCTGTTAATATTTATTCTCTTAGAAATCCTATTACAAATGAAA
>OLQJ01000068.1_pt1 | contig 90625 bp, 75 predicted proteins | sample 1673231 | NCBI WGS metagenome assembly OLQJ01 (sample SAMEA3136769, study PRJEB25190) | human gut metagenome | biome: human gut; feature: human-associated habitat; material: faeces | place: Austria | collected 2013
GATTCAATCTCGAAAACAGCATTGCCCAGTTGACAAAACTATAGGAACACCCCCCAGAAAGATGGGGTGGCACCGTAACGAACTAAATCGCTGCAAATATATTCATTCACTATCTAAATCCTCTTGCTCATGAAATTGAATCATAGATACCGACAAGCGTATTAAGATTCGCCGCTCTATCATGTGTTATGCACCTTGAGCATGGCTACTGCCACTTTCTCCTGAAATTCAACTACTCAATAGTGAACTTTTGGGTAGTCATAAAGGCGGCGTCAAACGTGAATAAAATTGATTCCTGCTGTCCTAGCGGCCGTTTCATCGGTCGGCATGTCTCCGTACATGACGCAGCCGCTTGATTTAGCATCGAAGTCGCGCATCGCAGCCAGAAGCATCCCCGGCGACGGCTTGCGACAATCGCACGGACCCGTGTAGTCGGGGTGGTGCGGGCAGAAATACCATGCGTCCACATGGACGCCGAGCCTCTCCAGCACATCCTCCATATATCGGTGCAGGCGCCGCATGTCAGCCTCGGTGTAGAGGCCCTTTGCGATGCCGGCCTGGTTGGTCACCACGACGACCTTATAGTCGGGGTCGTCGGAGTAGCCGCGCATAATATCGACCGTGGAGGGGATCAGTTCCAGCTTCTCCGGCTCATGCAGGTGCCCGGTGTCCACGTTGATCGTGCCGTCGCGGTCGAACATCGCAAGCTTCCAAGGCCTGGCGAGCGGGGCGAGCATGGTCTGGGCGAGCTCGTAGTCCTCCGGAACGCCGATATCGATGAAGCCTCCGGTGCACTCAGTGGCGCGCAGCGCCCTCTTGCCGACGACGCGCTCGAAGTAGTCGCTCTCCAGGGAGAACTTCTCCGGCATGTTATCCAGGGCATCCCCACGCAGCAGGTAGACGCCCGCGTTGATGAGGCCCTCCTCGCACGGGCGCTTCTCGTGGAAGGCGGTCAGGGCGCCTCCGGCGTCGACATCGACCGTGCCGTAGCGCTCGAAGTCGCGCATGCGCTTAACGGCGATGACGGCCGAGACGCTATCGAGGGCATCGGCCGCGGCCGCCTCCATGGCGGCGAAGTCCGCATCGAGCCAGGTGTCACCGTTCAGGACGAAGACCCAGTCCGACTGGCACCTGCCGAGCGCCCTCTTCACGGCACCGCCGGTGAACAGGGGCGTGTCCTCGGGGCTGTACTCGACCGCCATGCCGCGGTATGCGGAACCGAAGAAATCCTCGATCTGCTCGCGGCGGTAGCCGTCGGCGACAACCGCACGGTCGAAGCCCGCCGCGGCGAGCTGGTCCATGATGAAGCGCAGGAAGGGCCTGCCGGCGACGGGCGCCATGGGCTTGCAGACATCGGGCACGACGTGGGCAAGCCTGGTGCCGAAGCCGCCCGCCAGCACGATCGCCTCTCGGTAGGGGCGCATCTACTCCGCACCCCCGAACATGTCGGCCTCCACCGCGGCGCAGAGGACATGGTAGACGGGCAAGTGCAGCTCCTGGACGCGGAAGACCTCATCGCGCGGCACGCGGACGCAGACGTCCGAGATGCCGGTGAGCTTGGACTCTTTGGATCCGGTCAGCGAGACCACGCGCACGCCCTTGGCGCGGGCGACCTTGGCGGCCTCCACGACGTTGGCGGAGTTGCCCGACGTCGAGATGGCGAGCAGCACGTCTCCGGGCTTGCCGTAGCCGTAGACCTGCTGGGCGAAGACGCCGACGGCCGCCTCGTCGTTGCCGAAAGCGGTGGAGAGCGCCGTCTGCGAGACGAGCGAGATGGCGGGCAGCGACCCCTCGAGCCACGCAGGGGCATCCGCCCCGTTGGCCTCGCGGTAGGCCTCGGAGAACGCGCCGTCGACCGGGCGCTTGAAGCGGAAGCTCTTCATGAGCTCGCCGACCGTGTGCTCGGAGTCGGCCGCAGAGCCGCCGTTGCCGCACACGAGCAGCTTGCCGCCAGAGCGGAAGGACCCGGCGATCAGGTCGCGGGCCGCGCGGATCTCCGCCTCGCAGACCAGCATCTCGGGGTAATTTTCGAAGAAGGTGGACAGGCACTCATCGCCCGTCTGGGGGCACTTGGTATCCATTAGCGGGATCCCTCCAGGTCGTAGTCCTCGGGCCCGTAGTAGACGACGGAGGTCCCGCCGTCCTCGAACTCGAACGGTATGTAGAGCAGGTCGGACATGGCGCGGCGTACGGACTCCCGCGCGTCAGGCTCCACGTAGAAGACGAGGAACCCTCCCCCGCCGGCGCCCAGCAGCTTGCCGCCCAGCGCTCCAGCGTTCATGCCGCGCTCGTACAGGGCGTCGATGGAGCCGGTGGAGACCTGCGAGCCGGTGCCGCGCTTGAGGCGCCAGGTGGTGTCCAGCAGTCGACCGAACTCGGAGAGGTCCGCCGACTTGTCGGTGAGTACGCCCTCGGCGACGTCGACCAGTGACAGCATCTCCTTGAGCTGGGCGGTCTTGTCGGCAACCCTGTTGGCCTTCTGCATGTCCGAGGAGAAGCGGGTGAAGCCCGTGAAGAACATCATCAGGCTGGAGTTGAGCTCGCGCTTGCGCTCCGGCGAGATGACAATCGGGCGCACCGAGAAGTCTCCGTCGGCGAAGTCGATGCGGTTGAGGCCGCCGTACGCGGCAGCGATCTGGTCCTGCCAGCCGCCGGCCTCGGCGCATAGCTCTCGTTCCAGCTTTATCGCCTCCCTGGCCAGGCGGTCCTTGGAGGCGTAGGTGCCCTTCATGCAGTGGAACGCGTTGAGCAGCCCTACGGCGAAGGAGGACGAGGTGCCCAGGCCCGAGCGCGCGGGCAGGTCCGCCTCGTAGGCGATGCGCATCTCGCGCATGTCGAGCATCTGCATGGCATTGCGCACGGCGGGATGCTCGAGCTCCGAGGGGTCGGAGACCCGCTCGATCCTGGAGTAGACGAGCTCAGTGGAGTAGTCGAAGAAGCGCGGCAGGTGGCGCGCCGTGACGTAGCAGTACTTGTCGAACGTGGTCGAGATGACCGAGCCGCCGTGCTCGTTGAAGAACTCGGGCATGTCGGTGCCGCCGCCGAAGAACGACATGCGGAAGGGTGTGCGAGTGATGATCATACGTATTCCAAACTACGGTTGACACGTTAACTGAAGCAATAACAAAATAGGCGGCGTTCTCCGTCTCATCGCGAGCTGCCCGCCTTTCTTTTAAGACGTCGCAGCGCTGTAATCCGCTCACTCCCGTTCAGCGCGACTGCAAAATGGATGAAGACACCCATAAAAGCGCAAATGAGTGCACTTAGAGCAAAGCTAGGCCAAGTCTCGTTGGGAACAATCGAGGACACAATGCCGAACAGCGCGCACATGCATCCGAGCGATGCGGCAATCCGCAGAAGTGATGGATAGAACGACGTCAACCTCTCACCAAGGCAATGGGCTATATACATGGGGTTGAAGACGAGGTTGATCACGCCCATGATGACGGCGGTGGTTAGAGGAACAGCGTAAAGGCCAAAATCGGTATAGGTGAGAAGAATCACCATGCCGACAACGTTGATGAGGCCGCCGACCAGAGTCACGAAGCAAGGCAAGCGGTTCTTCGTCGTTAGCGTATAGACGTAGTAGAGCGGATTAACCGGCCCCTCTGCGGCGGAGCAGACGATGGTCAACATGGTCAAAACGTAAAGTACCCCTAAATCCTGGCCCGGTATCCACAAACGATAGAATGCGGGGCAAAGAGCAAGAAACCCTGCAAACAAAACGTTCGAGATATAGCTCGATAGCTTCATCGATAGGTTCAACTCTTCAAGAAGCTTCTTTTTGTTTCCTTGTGAATAGCTTTCCAGAAACATCGGTTGGAAGGCTTGGGAAATCAGTTGAAATAATCTGGAGAACACGCCGGAGAATGTCTTTGAGATAGCGATTTGGCCCATGCATACCGCATTGAGGAAAAGATTGGCTATCACCAGATCAAGGCCTGAGTTTAAAGTGTTCCCGAGCGCATTCACGGAATTCCAGACTCCGTTTACAAGTAGCGTCTTTAGGTCTCCAAATGAGAAGAGCGAGACCTTGATTTCAATCTCAGGAACATAGCGCCTATAGATCCAGACGTTTCCAAGCGCAACAACGATTCCGGCAACCAGGATCGCGGCGCCGTAGTACCAAGCCATCGGCGGCATTGTGCTGTACATCGCAATCAGAATCACAGCCTCTGCGACATAGGATATGCTCTGAATAATTCCGTATACATCCAGCTTGTTCTTTATGTAAGCCGCGCAAGAGAAGAACGTTCCCGCCATCGTGACAAAGAAATTCACGAAGACCAGGAGCATCAGATAGATGACATCCGGTAAAAGATTCTCGGGGACGTCCATCAAAGAGCCGATATTAATCGCAACAAGAGCGAGAACCGCGAAGAGAAGCGCGCTTTGGATGAGACCGGTGACAATCAGCGTGCTGAAGTAGCAGCTCGCTTTCTCCTGGTTCCCCTTATGGTATTCGACCGCGATGAAGCGGGTCGCATAGGAGGAAAGTGCCGTCATCACGATCATGGCATAGCCCACAAAAGTGTTCGCAAGCGTGATAAAACCGTAAGCCGAAGCCCCGAGCTTCTCCGTCACAAGCGGGGTCACGAAAAAGTTAATCCCGAACGCAAGAACTGTCGCGACACCCGTAGTCGCCAACGTCAAAACGAGCTTACGCACCTTAGAGCCGGCCATACGAACCACCGCCCCGAGGCATCGACACGCAGCCATAGTGAGCCAGCAGGAGGACGAACCAAAATGCTGGTATTGTCATGATGACCTCGAAAAGCATCTCGATGCCCAATGCGATAAAAACCATGCAGATAACCATGAGATGGGCGCTTCCCACTTGCGTGCCGGCCGGGGGCTTTGACACCAGAAGAGGTAGAAAAGCAGCGATACAAGCAAGCGGCAAACCGCCAACGTACAAGAGCTCCAAAAGTTGATTATGCGCGTTGACGTATTCGACGCTACCCAGCATAAGCGCTCTTTGAGTAGCCGACTGCGTCCCGTATCCAACGATAGGCGAATCGAGAATCATTCTGAGCGTTTCGGACCAAGCGAGGTTTCGACCCGAGAAGGAGGCATCTTTCCCAAACGCGTCCATGAGAAAACCGTTCAAGATGGACAATGACGAAGAGAGAACCAGAAACGCCCAGACGAGAATTAGAACCACGCAAACGTTACGCGGATTGAAAATATGCCTCGCGCGGCTCAGAATCGGCTCTAGGCACAGAAGAAGCAGAAGAACTGACAAAACGACGGTAGATGTCGAAGAACCCATAGTGCTCGTTGTTGCGATTGTCATCGCATAACACAAGACCGTACGGAAAGACGGTCGAATCGACGCGCTCTTGGACCAGTCCAACAAGGTTGAAACGAGGTTAAGAGAGAGGAACCAGAGAATATGGTTGTTCTTGAGTCCGAGCACCCAACCTTTAAGATAGACGGTATGATATTCGTTTTCGTATCTCACATCTTGGAATAGCCCGCTTGGGCAAAGTGCCACAGAAAGAATATCCCATAGGCAAATCACAGCCAGCACAAAAAACGCTACCGAAAGAAGACGGCGCGGGAACCTCACGAATTGAACCTGGAAGTAGTAGATGAGTAGAGCTATACGCAAATTACTGTACAGTACGTTTTGATTGAGGTTTCCGTTAATAAAGGAGGAAAAGCACACCGCCAGACAAAACAAAAGGGTAGCGACTGTTATGCAACTCGGCGATTGTCGTACTACCAGCGGGTAAAGCAGCAGCGCAACGAAAACGAATTTATCGAGCAAATCACAAGCAGCGCCAATTGACATGTATGCAGTTATGAACGGCCGGAAAGCACTCGCGAGGACAAACATTAACCCAAACGATGCGACCGCGTCCGCAATCCGAATCTGCGAAGCAGTACGAAAGTTGGATCTCCGTGGTGAGGTTTCTCGACTTACGGTGGTGTCACTCACCCTTAACTCATTAGCCATTGCTTCACCTGCCTATTCCAATCGAGCTGCTCTTTGGCATAGGCGACGATCTCAGGCTGCATCGAATCGGCATTCGAGTCAAATAACCCCATTGCGTTAGCAAAATCCGAAATGTTGTTGCATATAAGCCCTGTCTTACCTTCTATTACAAATTCGGTGAGACCAGGAAGATTCGAAACAGCAACAGGTTTTCCAAAATGATATGCCATTGCCAGAACGCCACTTTGCGATGCCTCGATATATGGAAGCATTACTGCGCGGCAATTTGAAAACAACCAAACAAGATCCTCGTCGCTTACGTAGCGGTGAATCAAGTAGACGTTATTAATTGAATTTAATAGTGCAGACTCACGAGGTGTAAATTCACCGCTGCCCGCTATTACAAGAGGAGTTGTACCCGAATAGCTTGAATAAGCCTCGAGGAGCCTTTCTATTCCCTTATATTTATCAATTCTGCCAAAAAATAAAAAGAATGGATTTAACAGCTCGGCATTGTCAGCCAACTCAGAAGGGATAACCGCTTTAGAGCATTTAGGTGGGTGAGGGCAGAGCGGCATAACCGAACATTTACCACTTAATTGAGGATACAGCTCAATAAATCTATTTTTAGAGGTATTTGATAATAACAAGTAATCATCAATGTAACGGTCTTGATTGCCGAGCCAGCGCGCTGAAAAAATGCTGCGAATTATGTCTTTTAGCGTTAACTTGTTATTTGTTGGATGAGGCTCGGGATCGTGTTGCACCAAAACGCAACATACTTTACCGGACAGTAGATGCCACATTACCGCTCCGCCTAAAGAGCCGTCAGTAAAAATTACCATTTTAGGATTTAAATCTAAAATGGCTTTCGCACAGTCCTTGATTCTCTTAGATGTGTGCAATGCAACTTCACTTAGTTTTATATGATCAAATCGAATATGACCCGGAGCGTCATCGCATACCCCTTGCTCCGAAAAGACCCGAACATCTTCTCCATTTGCAAGAAGGGCGTCGGCAAAAGAGCACAAAAATTGGACTGTGCCCTCACGCGTCGGCATAGAAGTGAACAAAACAATCAATGTAAATCCGTTTCGGTTTAGTTTATTTATAGCTGAGCAGTAAAACTTGAAACATCGAACAACACTGCAATAAGGGTAATTCCCACCATCGCTACCCAAATCAGAAGCTCAGTCGGCCCGAGCGCGTTTGTGCTTACCCGGACGAACAGCATGGCAAGAAAGCCCAAGGCTAATATCGAAATGGGATATACAAGCTGATATTTCCTGTTAGCCATAACGATGAGAGCAATTAGGGCCACCACCGGTATAACAATGTTCGTGAGAATGCGGTCGTACAGAAATGAATCAGCAAAAGCCACCATAAGGTAAATGAGCAAGTAATGGCAGGCAGCCTCGCACTGCTTCTTCGTAGCTGAATTTTTCATGCTAAGCGTCGCCCTCATTGCCGCTCGCCCTCTAAAGCCTGGAAATAGTCTTCAACGCGGTCGGCATTCCCGTACTCATTCGACTTGAGATAGAAGCTGAGCTCCTCACAACGAGAGGGATCTTCGAGCAGCCCTTGCACGGCATCAGCGAGCGATACTGCGTCAGTGCCAGCGATGATTCCCTCTTTGACTCCCAGCTGGTCATGGACCGTGGGGTACGCCGTCGCAACAATGGGCCTCGCAAGGATCTTGGCCTCGTCGAGGGCGACTGACTTTCCCTCGAAGCGTGACGGCTGCACGACGATGTCGCAGTTAGCTATGTAGGGATAGGGGTTCTCGCGGGCGCCCAAGAACGTGAAGACGTCCGCAACACCCAGCTCTTCAACAAGCTTTTCGCAAGCGGCCTCCTCGGAATCGCCAGTAAGCCCCTTACCCATCTCGTACCAGCGAAACGAGCAGCCGCGCTGCTTGAGCTCGGCTGCCGCACGGATGGCGGTGTCCACACCCTTCTCGTGAGTGATGCGAGCCACTGTAAGGATTCTCGGCGCGTCAGCATCGTACTCTGGCGGGATGAACTCGGACGCGCGGCGTCGCACTACATCCGAAGAAACAATGTTCGGAAGACTCTTCATCTTGTATGCCATCTCAGGGAAAACAGAGCGCACGATGTCGATGCACTTATCGGAAACGGCATAGATGCCATCCATGCGTTCCAGGCAGAGTCGCTCGTATTTTTCCGAATAGCGGGCAGAACGATAGTCTCCGTGATAAAAGACTATCTTGCGATCGGCCTCAATCTTCTCATCGACAAAGTAGAGAACTTGACCGTTAATAAATGAAACAGCCACGTCGTAATGACCCGGTATTTTATCTATGGCAGGAGAAAAGAAGTATTTCCAACGGAATCCGCGGCGGGTCTCTTCATCGCGAGAGACAATGCCGGAAACAACGTCTGCCGTTAGACGCCACACCCCAGCCTTACGGCCGCGAACCGATGTGAAGCAATCGCGTACTTTAGCGGGAGTCTGAAGTACAGCTACCTTTGACGGTATTTGCCCCATAAAAAGCCCGGTGGGGTTCAAAAGCAGGAGATTGACATCGTAGCGCGTTTCCGGAAGCTCTTCCAGAAGGTTGAGAAGCGCTCGCTCCGCACCGCCATTGTCCATTGAGGACATGACGAACAGGACTTTCTTTTTGCTCACGACAATCCCCCTTCCAATAGCCTGCCGTAATACGTTTGCCTACCATCAGTTTGTTTTGGAAATTCTTGCTTCCACGTGAGCTTAAAGAGGCTCGTATCCAGAAGGAGCTCACTCCAAGCACTTTGATCGAATGGCCTATCTAGTATCGAAATTAAGTCGTCGCAACGAGGATTATTTGGTTCGATTGACGCAAATGCGGCGGCGACCGAGGAGTCATGGCGTTGAGCTAGGACGATGAGGTAATCAGTAAGCAAATAATCGATTAACTCATCACTCTGAAGCCAATACTCAAGGTAGTAATCCCTCAAAGTAGCGAATACTCGTCGATGGCTCTCATCGCACTCAAGAGAATAATTTGCAAACATGCCGCAGGCGACGGACGCATGCAGATAATCAGGCCGCTTGATGGACCAAATCGGCAGATCCATGTATTCACCTAGCGAGCCAGTGCAGAAGAAAGTGGCATCCAGCCACATGCCACCGTGCTCTGCCAATAACGAGAGCCTCAACAGGTCGGATAAATGGGTCCGCGACATAATGCCGGTGCGGACCTTCTCGAGCACCCAATCGGGGATATGAGCATAGTCGGAGAGGTTCTCGTCCGTAATAACGATGACCTCGTGTTCGCCTGCATTGCGGCGCACGGAGTCGATGCACGCCTTGACGATCTCGGGCGCATTCTCCTCGCCCTGCCACCAGCACATCCAAATCTTCCCCTCGAGGGCGGGATCGGACGGCGGCAACGGTGCGTCATAGTCATATGACTCGAAGAAATCGCCGAAGCGGTTCTCAAGATATTTGAGAACGGTCTCATGCTTGCGCAGCAAGCGCTCCCTCACCGCAGGCGGCTCCTTATACCCGTTACGACTCATGACCTGGATATCGAGCTTCGCCCGAAACGTATTGATTGCCTCGGGCCACGAGGTGGCTCTGGCGATTCGGAATGTGGCGCCGATCTCCTCGCAGGAGCGATGCACAATCCTCTTGATGTTGTTATGGCCGTTAGCCATCGATTGACTCCTTATATAGGTTCACGAGATCGCTCATAAACTTCTCACGCGAGCAGTTTTCCATGACGTAGGAGCGGCAGTTGCGCTGCAGCATCGAGTAAGCGGACCGATCCAAGAACGCGCTCGTACCGCGCGAGATGGCATCCGCCATCGACGGGACATCCCCGGGCTCGCAAATGAACCCCGTTTTCCCCTCATCGACCAACTCAGGGATTCCGCCAGTATTCGTGCCGATGACAGGCGTGCCTGCAGCGAAAGCCTCAACAATCGAATACGGCATGTTCTCTCGCCATCTCGAACTCGAGATGGCGAGAGAGGCCCTCTCGACATACGATTGCAGCGCCCCACCGGTCTGATAACCGGCGAACTCGATGCGAGACGCACAGCCCAACGAAGACGCGAGTGTCTTGAACTCGCCGGCATCGGGGCCGTCGCCGACGACAACCAAGCGCATGTCCTGCGGAAGGTTCGGCAAGGCGGCGTCGAAGGCCCTCAGCAGCGTGTCAACGCCCTTCTCGACAGAGAGCCGCCCAAAGAACAGGAGGTAGGGGTTCTCTCTGTCAGTCAAATCCGTGCCCACGTTCGAGGCACGCTTAAGAATCGCATCGTCGGCAAAGTTCTGCAGAAAGATGACTTTGTCCTCGGGCCAGCCGCCCTCGATGAGCTTGGAGCGCATGAACCTAGAGGGGGCGATTACCCTGTCGATCCTTCGGTTTGACTTATGGGCCCTGTTGAAGGACGCCTCCATCGCCGCCAGCGCGCTCTTCGCGCGCGAGCCCTTCACGCAACGACGCTCGATGCAGTGGCGGTAGCGCCCGTCCTCGAGGCACGCGTCGCAAATGCGCCCGTCGCCGTCGAGCATGAGATAGCCGGGGCAGACGGTCACGTAATCGTGGGCCGTGTAGAAGACCGGAACCTTGTTCTCCCTCAGGTAGGGGGCGTCGAGAATGGATAGCGTGATCTGCCTGTGCACGTTGTTGAGGTGGACGACATCGGGGCGGAACTCCTCGCAGAGGGCCTGGAAGTTGCGCTTCGCCTCTGGCGAATAAATCAGCGCCATGCCGTCGCGCGCCGCCTTGAGCGGGTTCTTGACGTTGTTGTACTCGCGCTGCGTCACGAAATACTTATCCCACTCGCAGGGCAGGTTGTCAGGGTGCCTCATCGAGAAATAGGCCACCTCATGCCCCATGTGCTCAAGCTCGGATCCGACGGTGAGGTAATAGGTCTCCGCACCACCCTTGCGGTAGTGGAACTTGTTTACGAGGAGAATCCTCATAGGCCTTCACCCCCGTAGACGGCAAGGGTCCGCTCGACGACGGAATCCCAGTTGTAGGTTTTCTCGACGTGCGCCTTGGCGGCGGCGCCGAGGACTCTCCCGCGGTCGTCGTCAGCGATCAGGCCTTGCAGCGCGGCCCGCAGGGAATCGGCACTCCCCTTCTCGAACGTCACGCCGTTGCCCGCGAGGACGTCCGCGCACTCGGGGATATCGCTCGTCACGCAGCAGCGGCCGTATGCCATGGCCTCCAGCAGGCTCATGGGCATTCCCTCAACGTCGGAAGGCAACACGTAGGCATAGCAGTTGGAGTACAGCTCCTCCAGGGGCTCGCCGTTGACGAACCCAGTGAAGAGGACGCGCGGGTCGCCCTGCGCAGCCACGCGCAGCGAAGCCTCGTACTCGGATGTGTCCGAACCGCCGCCGGCGATGACGAGCCTCTTGTCCGTATCGAGCTCCTTGAAGCCCTCGATCAGGAGTTCGGGGCGCTTCTCGGGGACGAGTCTGCCAAGGTACAGCAGGTAGGAGCCCGCATCGAGCCCCCATTTATCCTTTATCTGATTGACCGGCCTCGGCTGCTTATTCTCGATCCCGTTGGGGATGAACGTCGCCGTGCGGCCGTAGGCGTCCTCGAAGTAGGACCGTGCGGACTTGGACAGGACGACGAGGCCGTCGGCCTTAGTAGCAGCCGCCCTCTCCCCCATCTTGATGTACGTGCTGGCGAGCTTCCCCCACTTGGCGCGCTGCCAGTCCAGGCCGTGGATGGTTGCGACGGTCCGGATGCCGGCATGCTTCGCCAAAGGCAGCGGCACGCAGGGGCCCTCGGCATGGTAGTGGATCACGTCGGGCCTGTCCTTGATGGCAGCCAGGGTTGCGAAGTACGAGGAGCTCAGCGCCGCGAGCCCTTTCTTGTCGATCGTCCTCACGGGGACGACGCGCACGCCGTCGACCATGCGCTCGCGGCCATCCGCGGCGTCGCCGGTCATGACATCGCTGCCCGAGCGGTCGTAGCAGGTGACCTCGTGGCCGAGCGCCGCCATGCGGCGGGCGAGCTCGGTCACGACGACCTCCACGCCGCCCTCGCGGGAGCCGTATCTCTTATGTCCGATCATCGCGATGCGCATCTAGCACGCACCCTTGCCGGTGATGACCTCGATCACCGTGAGGACGACGATCTTGAGGTCGGTGATAACGCCTCGGTTGGCGATGTACTCCAGGTCTCGGCGGACCATGCCGTCGAATCCGGTCGAGTTGCGCTCCGTCACCTGCCACCAGCCGGTGATCCCGGGCTTCACGGCCAGGCGCTGCAGGTCATACTCGGTGTACTCCGCCACCTCGTTCGGCAGCGGCGGGCGAGGGCCCACGACGGACATCTGGCCCAGGAATACGTTCAGGAACTGCGGGAACTCGTCGATGGAGTGCTTGCGGATGAACTTGCCGATCTTGGTGACGCGCGGGTCGTCCTTCATCTTGAACATGGCGCCGGCGATCTCGTTCTGCCCCTTGAGCTCGGCGAGGCGCTCGTCGGCGTCCCTGTACATGGAGCGGAACTTCCACATGCGGAAGGTGGACAGCCTGCCGTCGCGGTGGGTCTGCCCCACGCGGATCTGGCTGTAGAACGGGTTGCCCTCGCTCTCCAGGCGGATGGCTGCGGCGAGCACCAGGCTCGGCAGGGCGATGACGGCCAGCACGCAGCCGCTGAATACGATGTCGAAGACGCGCTTGGCGGTGCGGTAGGCCAGGCGCGTGCGATCCCAATCTTTAATTGATTGCATGGCCTTGTAGCGCACGCTCACCTCGCCGCTGTTCATGGCCTGGGCAACGAGCGCGGCCCCCACCGGCGCGTTTTTCCCTGTCACTTCTTTAGTGGTCAAGTTCAAATCCACGTCCCTGATTCCAGGAATCCCCCAATCAATGAATTCAAATTGCGAATGAATTGCCAGTACGACGTCCCCTTACGTCTTACTGGGAACGTCCAGCGGAAGCAGCTCCCTAAAAGCGGAGTCGCCTTCGCCCACGTCTACCAGGCACCAGCGCTTATGACGGTCGATCTTCTTTACACGGGCCTCTTGCCCTACCAAGGGTCCCTGCTCTATATGCAACACGCCGTCTTCTATGCGGGCGACGCTGTTGCGCACCACGCCGTCGTCGTCGAGCACGCTGCGGTACCAGTCCTGCGCATCGTCCGGCATGGGCGCATAGGCGCGCTCCCTGCTGCCGGCAATGCGGCAGCCAAAACTCAACTGGGCCAAAGCCTTGTCGAGAAGGGCGGCATCGCGCGTGGCGACGAAGAAGTATTCCTTGTACATAGGTTTGGTTTGGAGCGACCAGGCACCGTCCCGCTTAAACCAGAACTCCTTTTGCATCACAAAAGCGTCCTGCATCAGCTCGTGCGGGATAATGCGTCGGACCTTTTCACAGGTCTCGCGCTCTTTACCGTTGGGGGTGTGGACCAGATACCAGCGGACGCGGCCGTGCTGGCTGTTGTGGTGGCACCGCTAAAGGCACCGGGCAGCTGCTCTTGGCGCCGCATAGTCTGTTCCATCTCTCGCCCCCTTTTCTTGCCTCCGCGACGAACGCGGATGCAAGGGCGTTAAGAACAGGCTTCTCGCTCGCAGCTAGGCGCAGTCGCAAAAGTACAGGTTTTTGTAGAGGGGTATGGAGATGCGCCCATTCGCGGCGCATTTTGTGCAATCTGGGAAAACGCGAGCAGTTTGCTCGTATAATGAGCAACGTCGAAAGATACAAAAACCTGTACCTTTTTGCACAACAAAAAAGCCGCTCTAACCAGCGGCTTTTCTTCTATAGACAACAAAAAAGGCGACCGCCCGCGAGGGCGATCGCCTTTGTTAATTCTTGTATTGTTTGTGCTAGGCGCGAGTCTTGATCTCCTCGAGCACCTTGGCCACAAACTCGTCAACGCTCATCTGAACGGTCTCGTTGGAACGATCGCGGACGGAGATGTTGCCGGCCTCGACCTCCTTCTCGCCCAGGATGAGCATATAGGGCACGCGGTCGATGCTGCGGGCCTCGCGGATCTTGTAACCGATCTTCTCGTCGCGGTCGTCGCAGACCACGCGAATGCCGGCGTCCTCCAGCTTGGCGCACACCTCGTGGGCGTAGTCGCGGCTCTTCTCGGAGACGGGAAGCGCCTTGACCTGCACGGGAGCCAGCCAAGTGGGGAACTTGCCCGCAAAGTGCTCAATCAGAATACCGATGAAGCGCTCGATGGAGCCAAAGCACACGCGATGCAGCATGATGGGGCGCTTCTTGGTGCCGTCGGCGTCCACGTACTCCAGGTCAAAGTTGAGCGGCATCTGGAAGTCGAGCTGCACGGTACCGCACTGCCAGGTACGGCCGAGCGAGTCCTCCAGGTGGAAGTCGATCTTGGGGCCGTAGAAGGCGCCGTCGCCCTCGTTGACCTCATAGTCCATGTGCAGCTGCTCCAGAGCGGTGCGCAGGCCCTCCTCGGCGCGAGCCCAGTCCTCGTCCGAACCCATGGAGTCCTCGGGGCGGGTGGAAAGCTCAACGTGATACTTAAAGCCAAACTTCTGGTACACGGAGTCGATGAGGTTGACCACGCCCACGATCTCGTCGGTCAGCTGATCGGGACGCACAAACAGGTGGGCGTCGTCCTGGTTAAAGCAGCGCACGCGGAACAGGCCGTGCAGGGCGCCGCGCAGCTCGTGACGGTGCACCAGGCCAATCTCGCCGGCACGGATGGGCAGCTCGCGGTAGGAGTGCGGCTTGGAGGCGTACACCAGCACGCCGCCCGGGCAGTTCATGGGCTTAATGCAGTACTCTTCGTCGTCGATGACGGTGGAGTACATGTTGTCCTTGTAGTGGTCCCAGTGGCCCGAGGTCTTCCACAGCTGCTTGTTCATGATGAGCGGCGTGGAGATCTCCACGTAGCCGGCCTTGTGGTGGATCTCGCGCCAGTAGTCCAGCAGCGTGTTCTTAAGGATCATGCCGTTGGGCAGGAAGAACGGGAAGCCGGGGGCCTCGTCGCGCATCATAAAGAGGTCCATCTCGCGGCCGATCTTGCGGTGGTCGCGCTTCTTGGCCTCCTCCAGCATGCGCATGTGCTCGTCGAGCTCTTCCTTGGTGGCAAAGGCGACACCGTTGATGCGGGTGAGCATCTTGTTGTCCTTGTCGCCCTTCCAGTAGGCGCCCGAGACGCCGGTGAGCTTAAAGGCCTTGAGCGCCTTGGTGTAGCAGATGTGGGGGCCGACGCACATGTCGATGTAGTCGCCCTGCTGGTAGAAGGTGATGCGGGCGTCGTCGTCCAGATCGCCGATGTGCTCGACCTTGTACTTCTCGCCGCGCTCCTCCATAAGGGCGATGGCCTCGGCGCGGGGCTTCTCGTACACGGAGAACTTGAGGTTCTCCTTGACGATCTTTTTCATCTCAGCCTCGATCGCGGGAAAGTCGTCCTCGCTGATCTTGACGCCCTCGGGCAGGTCGACGTCGTAGTAAAAGCCGTTGTCGGTCGCGGGGCCGTAGGCAAAGTCGGCCTCGGGATAGAGACGCTTGATGGCCTGCGCCATGATGTGCGCGGCGGAGTGGCGGATGACGTGCGTGACCTCGTCCTGCGGGAGCTCGGCCACCGAACCGTCATTGTAGAGTGCCTTCATGGGTATGTTTTCTCCTCTCGGATGCCTGATGCAAGTGCGTGCGCCTGGTGGGCGCGGCGTTTTTGACTTGCATCATTATAGGCAGGTTGCCTTGGTATACAAGCGCCCGCCGCACCTTAATGGCACGGCGGGCGATTTTCTACGCATGCTTCATCGTGTGGGCGGGGTGTGCGTGCGGCGCGCGTGCGGCTTGCGCGTGACGCGTGGGGCCCGTGGCTTGCGGCCGGCCCGACGATGGATGCGTTACTGAATGCGAGTTCGGCAGTAGGGGCAGACCTTCCAGTGCGCGTCGAGCGGACGATGGCAGCTTGGGCACACGTTGCGAACCTGGGTGTCGCACACTGGGCAGACGACAAAGTCCTTCTCGATGGGCGCGCCGCACTGCGGGCAGGTGCCGTACTGGGCAAGCTGGCGCTCGCGCAGGGCCATGTCCAGCTCCTGCTCCTCGCGGTCGGCCGCGTAGGAGTGCGGGCGCAGGACCAGGTAGGCGATGAGGCCCACAAACGGGATCAGGGCGATGATGCCCCATGCCACGTAGGCGCTGGCGCCGCGGCGGCGAGCGTCGATGAACACATAGACGACCGACAGCACGTACAGGGCGATGATAAAGCCCACGAAGGCATAGATGACGCCCATAAGCTGCGGCGACATGAGCTCGTTGATGTATTTGGACATTGAGGTGTACCTTTCGGAATATTTACAGTCTGGTCAAGTTTACCACGGGGTTTGTTTATATGGGACTACGGTTGCAAGCGGGGCTGGTGCGGACACAAACATCTCAATCTGTAACAGTTGCTCGGCAAATAAGGGTCAAGGTGTTACAGATCGAGATGAACGGGAGGGCCGCCGAGCAAACGTCTCGATCTGTAACAACTAGGACCAAATTTCCTATCTTGCTGTTACAGATCGAGACACAGGGGTCCCTCCCCGACTTCAATCTTGATCTGTAACATCTTGGGCCCCAAAGCCCCTCTTACTGTTACAGATCGAGACATTCAAAATCCGTCGGAAGGTTTGTCTCGATCTGTAACATCTAGAACCCAAATCATCAGCTAACTGTTACGGATTGAGACAAAGGAAAACGTCCAGGGCGAACGTCTCAATCTGTAACAACAACTCGGAAAAAAGGTCTAACCGTTACAGATTTAGACATTCGAAACCGACTGATAGGTTCATCTAAATCTGTAACATCTGGACCCCAAAACGGTCCCCAGATGTTACAGATCGAGACAGAAGAATCTCTCCCTGACTTTAAATCTCACTCTGTAACACTTAGGACCGATTATTCCCTCTTACTGTTACAGATCAAGACGAACGGAGGGTCCGTCTGGCAACCGTCTCAATCTGTAACATCTGGAGCCCAGTTCTTCTGCTTACTGTTTCAAAACGAGACAAACCTTTGACACCAGGGGCGGCAGACGAGGTCACCGATGGTCCTGAGTCTCCTCTTGCCTGCCGTTGGCGGATGTGGCGGGGCTGTTCGCCGCATTGCCGCCGCACAGGGGGTGTGCAGACCTTAGGATAATCCTATTGACAGCCTGTCAACTTGTCTGGGAGGCACCGTGGCAGAAACGTTTGATATCGCAATTGTGGGCGCGGGCATCACCGGTTGCGCCATCGCGCGGCAGCTCGCGCGCTATGACATGTCTATTTGCGTAGTCGAGGCGGCCAACGACATCGCGCTGGGCGCCTCGAAGGCCAACGGCGGTCTGGTGCACGCAGGCTACGATCCGGCTCCGGGCACGGTAAAGGCGCAGGTCAACGCCCGCGGCTGTGAGCTATATGGCAAGTGGGCCCAAGAGCTAGGCTTTTTGTTCCGCCGTACCGGGTCGATGGTACTGGGGTTTAACGACGAAGACCGCGCACACCTGGAGAAGCTGCGCCAGAATGGCCTTGCCAACGGCGTGCCCGAACTGTCGATTATCGGCCCCGAGCGCATCCACGAGCTGGAGCCACGCGCGAGTGCTAAGGCGACGTGCGCGTTGTGGTGCCCTTCGACCGGTTACGTCGACCCGTTTGAAGTGGCCATCGCCGCGCTGGAGAACGCCGTTGCCAACGGCGTGACGTTTATGCGCTCCGCACCGGTGGAGGCGATTGAGGTTGCCGGCTCGCACGGCGAGGACGCTGCTGCCGACGGCAAGGGCCGCACGCGCTTTACGTTGGTGACACCCGCCGGCGACGTACACTGTCGGTACCTAATTAACGCCGCAGGCAACGGAGCCGCGGACATCTCGCACATGGCCGGCGCCGAGGAGTTTCAGATGGTCTGGCGCCAGGGCAACATCGTGGTGCTGGACAAGGAACCGCGCGCGCTGACGCCGCTCTACCCGGTGCCGACGCCGGTGTCCAAGGGCGTTATCGTCACGGGTACCGTACACGGCAACACCGTGATTACCGCGACCGCCGCCGTGCGCGAGCCAGGCGATACACAGACCTACGCTACCGATGTCAACACGTTGCTGGACGGCGCACGCAAGCTGGTACCCGATCTGGACACGCGTCGCGTGGTGCGGGCGTTTGCCGGCGGGCGTCCGGTCATTCAGGGAACGAACGACTTCTTTATTGGGCAGTCGACCGTGGTGTCGGGACTGTTCCAGGCCGCGGGCATTCAGTCGCCGGGCGTGGCGAGCGCGCCGGCTATTGCCGAGCGCATGGAGCAGGTACTGCGCGATGCCGGCGTGGCCCTGCGCGAACACGGAGACTGGGACCCGATTCGCCATGCGCCGGACGACTTTGACCGCGCTCCGCTTGCGCGCAAGGAAGAGCTCATTGAGTCCGACCCCGCGTGGGGACAGATCGTCTGCCGCTGCGAGACGGTGCCCGAGGCCGAGATCGTGGCCGCGATTCGACGGCGCCCGGGCGCGGTTTCAGTCGAGGGTGTCAAGCGCCGCTGCCGTGCCGGCATGGGTCGGTGCCAGAGTGGTTTTTGCCAGAGCCGCGTGGTAGCGATCCTGGCGCGCGAGCTGGGCTGCGACCCCAGCGAGGTGCTGTTGGAGGATGCCGGTTCTTGGCTGGTAGAGGGACCACTGAAGGGAGTGCGCTAGGATGGCGACGCTTGATATGCGCGACGGACGCGCAGATGCCGGAGCTGTAGCGTCGATGTCGACGCAGGCCTTCGACGTTGTTGTTATCGGTGGCGGACCTGCCGGCATGGCGGCCGCGCTTGCCGCGCACAAGGCCGGCGCGCGCGTGGCCATCGTTGAACGCGAGCAGCATCTAGGAGGAATCCTCCGCCAGTGCATCCACCCCGGTTTTGGCCTTTCGCACTTTAAACAGGAGCTCACCGGTCCCGAGTACGCGCAGCGCTTTATCGACCAGGTACACGCGACCGACATTGCGCTGTTCTTGGGCAGCATGGTGCTTGGGATCGATTCAGGCGAGGGCGCGGAAACCGCCGCGTTCCGTACCGTCACGCTCATGAGCCGTGCCGGCATGCTGCAGCTCACCGGACGCGCGGTCGTCCTTGCCATGGGGTGCCGTGAGCGCACGCGCAGCGAGATCAAGATCCCCGGCAGCCGCCCCGCCGGCGTGTTTACGGCGGGCCTGGCGCAGCGATACATCAATATCGAAAACCTCAAGCCCGGCTCGCGCGCCGTCATTTTGGGCTCGGGCGACATCGGGCTTATCATGGCGCGCCGCTGCACGCTCGAAGGAATTTCCGTCGAGGGCGTGTACGAGCTCATGCCGTACGCCAACGGCCTGCGCCGCAACGTCAAGAACTGCTTGGACGACTTTGGCATTCCGTTGCACCTGTCCACAACCGTGACGCGCGTGATCGGACACGATCGCGTGGAAGCGGTCGAGGTGAGTCAGGTCAACGAGCACCTGGCGCCTATTGCCGGGACGGAGCGCATTGTTCCGTGCGACACGCTGCTGCTTTCGGTGGGCCTGATTCCCGAGAACGAGCTTTCGGTTGCCGCAGGCGTTGAGCTTGACCCGCGCACGCGCGGCGCCGTGGTGGACCAGAGCCTGCAAACGGGCGTGCCGGGCATCTTTGCCTGCGGCAACGTGCTGCACGTGCACGACCTGGCCGACAACGTGACGACCGAGTCCGAGCGTGCCGGCGCGGCTGCGGCGGCATACGCGCTGGGGAGCGGCGCGAACGTCGGGCACGGTACTGCGGACCCGAGCTGCCAGCTCACGGTCTCCCCCGCCGGCATTGCGGGCTACGCGCTGCCGGGACGCATTACGGCTGTGGCACTCAGCAAACTCAACTTCCGCGTACGCCGACCGGTCGACGCCGCCCGCGTGCGCATTCTGGCAGGCGACGAAGAACTGTTTGCAGGCAAGGTCCGCCCGTTTAAACCAAGTGTAATGGAGAGCTTCCCACTGCCGGCAAAGGCGATTCAGAGCGCACTCAACCTGGGTGTTAGCGAAATTGTTCTGTCCGTCGATCCCATTGAGGAGGCGTAAGGCCATGAGCACGAATGTGACCGAGACATTGCAGTTCAACTGCACCACCTGCCCATCCGAATGCCTCTTGACCGTGGAGGTGGAGCGCGACGCAGACGGCGCCGTGGTAGAGGTGCGCTCCGTGACCGGCAACAGCTGCCCCCGCGGCGATAAGTTCGCGCATCAGGAGCTCACCTGCCCCATGCGCGTGCTCACCACCACCGTGGCCGTATCCGGCGGCGACGAGGCACTGCTGCCCGTACGCACGGCCGAAGCCATCCCGCTGGCACTCCACGCCCAGGCGATGGACCTCATCCGAAGCCTGGTCGTCAATGCCCCCATCCGCATGGGCGACGTCGTGCTGGAGAACCTCCTCGGCACGAGCATCAACCTCATCGCCAGCATGAACATCGACCCAGCCTAAGCAGCTCATTTGGGACGGGGCTCTTTTAGCTACCCCGCCATCCACCCCGCCCCTCCTCAATTGCGGTGAAATAGTTCCTGATTTCCGCCAAAACCCGGCATCCAGGAACTATTCCACCGCAACTTTCCATGGAATCGGCATTTAGCTTGTGCCTACTTTAGTGCCATTTCAAAACTATGCCGGATTACGGGGCTGATTCGGAGATCCCCATCCATACCGGCAATTTTCGATTTTTGATAAGCCGTCTACCTGCGGTTTTAATTTGGAGATTTTCCCCATGGTCAAGTAATACTGATCCAGCCCCGTAATCCGCCATAGTTTTGGAACCAGCCCATTTGGGACGGGTCTCTTATGACTACTTTTACTGCTTGCTAGGCTGGTCATGCCAAAGAGTTTCCCGAAGTGCCGGCATAAAAGGAGAGCCCCTATCTGCCAGGCACCTATCTGCCGGGCATGGGATACCATGGTGGCACCCTAGCGAAAGGATGTTTCATGGCACATGTCGATGACCAGCGTGTGGCGCGCGTGCTCGATGCGCTCGAGGCTCAGCACCCCGGCGCGCAGCTGCTCGTAAACGACCCGTGGTCGATTTACTACCTGACCGGTTTTTATGCCGATATGTTCGAGCGTTTTTGTGGCGTGCTGCTCGCGCGCGGAAGCGAGCCCGTGATCTTGGTCAACGCGCTGCATCAGCTGCCCGAGTATGACAATGCCCGCGTCGCGTATCACAACGACACCGACGTCGTGACCGACGCCATCGCACGCGAAGTCGATCCGACCAAGCCGCTCGGCATCGATACTGTTATGCGCTCCGGCTTTTTGATGCCCCTTATGGAGCGCCATGCTGCGAGCGAGTTCTTCCTGGGCGACTTTGCCGTCACAGCCGCACGCACCCACAAGGACGCAGCCGAGCAGGAGCTCATGCGCGCATCCTCGGCCGCCAACGACGCCGTGATGGCCGACGCCATCAAGCTCGTTCACGAAGGCGTGACAGAGCGCGAAATTGCCGACCAGATGCTCGGTCTGTACCGCAATCACGGCTGCGAGGGCTTTAGCTTTCCGCCCATCGTAAGCTTTGGCGCCAACGCCGGCGACCCGCATCACGAGCCCGACGTCACCGTACTCAAGCGCGGTGACGTGGTGCTGTTCGACATTGGTGGACGTCGCCGCAACTACTGCTCGGACATGACGCGCACGTTCTTTTGGGGCGAGCCGGACGAGGAAACCGCACGCATCTACGACATCGTGCGCCGCGCCAACGAGGCCGCCGAGGCGCTCATCGCACCGGGCGTGCGCATGTGCGACCTGGACCGCGCCGCGCGCGACGTGATTGAGGATGCGGGCTACGGCAAGTACTTTACGCATCGCCTGGGCCACTCGATCGGCCTGCAGGACCACGAGCCAGGCGATGTTTCGCTCGTCAACGAGCAGGTCGTAGAGCCGGGCATGACGTTCTCCATCGAGCCGGGCATCTACCTCCCCGGCCGCACCGGCGTCCGCATCGAGGACCTTGCCCTGGTCACCGAGTCCGGCGTCGAGATCCTCAACGCCTACCCCCACGACGCGACGCGCCTAGCCTAGTCAATATGGCAAAGGGACAGTCCCTTTGCCATATCCTGCCAACGCTGCACCACGAAAACGGGCCATCTACTACGTTTAACCCGCATGAGTCGACCATGCGGGTATTTTTTGAAAATCGGCAAGCCATCTACCTGCGGTTTTAATTTCGCAATTATCGGTGTGGTCGGGGATATCCGGTCAAACGTAGTAGATAGGCCCATTTCGTGGCAAGCATGCCAAATCGGGGCACCGAGTAGCTAAAATAGCCCCGTACCAAATTAGCTACCCGGCAAATGGAGCTAACGGAGCAAGCCTGCCACTTCGCCGGCTAGGGTGATGGTGCCGGCGGCTACGAAGGGCACGCCCGCGGCATCGAAGGCTGCGAGCGCCTCGGATACGCTGGGGTATACGCCCGCAAGCTTGTCCGCGTCCACCAGGGCGGCGAGCTCCTCTGCCGGTAGGGCGCGATCGGAATCGGTCTGGGTTACGACCACGCGCGGGAAGGCCGGAATCAGCACATCAACGATACCCGCCACATCCTTGTCGGCCAGCGCGGCACACAGCAGCGTGGGGCGATTCTCCACGCACGGGTCGATCTCGTCCAGCGCGCTCACAAAGTTCTCGCAGCTCTGGGGGTTATGGCAGGCATCGATCAGCTTGAGCGGATCAGTTCCCAGCACATCAAAGCGACCCGGCGTGGGGCAGCCCATAAGCGAAGCGTCGAGCGCATCGTGGTCGAGCTCGCGGCCCAGATAGCCCTCGCACAGCATAATCGCGCACGCGGCATTCTGCGGCTGATAGGCCGGTTTGACCATGCTCGACGTATAGATCGCACGCGGCGTGGTGCAGCTAAACTCAACCGTATCGCCCACGTGTGCCGGGACCTTGGTTGTGGCATGGTTCACCACGAGCGGCACAACGCCACACTCGCGGCAACGGGCGTCCATCACGCGCTGAACGCTCGGCTCATGTGTGCCCTCGCCCAGCACAACCAAACGTCCGAGCTTGATGACCGCAGCCTTCTCCCCCGCAATGGCCTCGAGCGTGTCGCCCAGGATGCGCGTGTGGTCGAGCCCGATGCCGGTGATGGCAACGGCGACGGGATCGGTCGCACTCGTGGCGTCCCAACGCCCGCCCATGCCAACCTCGAGCACGGCAACGTCCACCGCAGCCTCGGCAAACACCACCAGTGCGGCAGCCGTCAGCAGGTCAAACGGTGTGATGGTATAGGCGCGCTCCCCCGCCGCCACACGACGAGCATTCACGCGATGTCCAGCCTCAACAGCTGCCGAAACGCCACGGGCAAACGCCTCATCGCTCACGACGCGCCCATCGACCTCCATGCGCTCGGGATAACGCACCAACTGCGGAGACGTATACAGTGCGGTCTTTAACCCCTCACCACGAAGAATGGCAGCCGAAAAACGCGTGGTCGAAGTCTTGCCATTGGTACCGGCAACCTGAATGCAATCAAAATACTCATCCGGACGTCCCAGCTCATCAAGCATATCGACAACCGTCTCGAGCAAAGGACCAGCATCCCCAGAAATCCGCCCCGTATCAGCAGCCAGCCCAACAGCCTCACCAAACGAAAGCAAATCAAACGAAAAAGGAACGGTATACAAGCCAGAACGCTTAGGCATTTTCAGAACCGCCATTCATAGAAAAATAAAACAGTATAGGTTGAGGATAGTCAGCGAAAACGCCTCTGATGAGCCAAGGTGCCGTGAAACAAGGGCGCATAGGGCTTATGCCCATGCGCCCGAAGTTGAACGGCAGATTGGCCATCAGAGGCGTTTGCAGCGTCGAGTCAGCCGCCGTTCGTTAGAACGGCGGAATAGGTGTCCGCAGCGGAGAGCAAAGCATCGGGACGCGCCCCCGAGTAAACCTTACGAGAAGTCAGCAACCTGAGCAGCCAGCGCCGCCAGGATTTCCTTGAGCTCAGCTGCACGGTCCCTCTTCTTCTGGACCACCGCGGGCGCGGCCTTAGCCACAAAGCCCTCGTTGGCGAGCGTCTTCTCGCAGCCGGCGAGCTCCTTCTGGGCCGCGGCGATCTCCTTCTCCAGACGTGCCTTCTCGGCCGAAAGGTCAACCTTGCCCTCGAGCACCACAAAGACCTCGACGCCACTGTCAACAACGGCGATGCTCGCAGCCGGCTTATCAACGTCGGTACCCATAACCAGCGAAGCCGTGTTGGCCAGCGGCTCAATCGTGGAGCGCAGGCTCTCGAGCTTCTCGATGTCCTCGGCACCGGCGCGCACGACCACGTCGAGCTCGGCCTTGGGGCTCAAGCGGTAACGCGAACGCGTGGCGCGGGCGGCGGAAACGACGGTGCGGCACAGCTCAAACGCGCGCTCGGCGGGCTCGTCGACGTACTTGGCATAGTCGGCGGGCTCGGGCCACTTGGCAATCATGAGCGCCTCGGCGCGGTTCACGTTGCCCTCGGCGTCCAGATCGAGCACACTCGCCGGCATGTTGTCCCAGATCTCCTCGGTGACAAACGGCATAAGCGGGTGCATCAGGCGAATGGAGGTGTCGAGCACAAAGATCAGGTTGCGCTGCGCCTGCAGACGACCCTCACCCTTCAGGCGGGACTTGGTGACCTCGACGTACCAGTCGCAGACCTCGTTCCAGAAGAACTGCTGCACGCCGCGGGCCATGTCGCCAAAGGTGTAGCTCTCGATACCCTCGGTGACCATCTTGACGGCCTTGGCCAGGCGGCTGAACATCCAGGCGTCGGCCGGCGTCTCCACGACAGGCTCGCCGGGCGTGTAGCCCTCCATGTTCATGAGCAGGAAGCGGCTGGCGTTCCAGATCTTGGTCACAAAGCTCTTGGCCTGGTCGGTGCGCGGGCTGTCGATAAGCTTCTTGGTCTTCTTGTCGATGTTCGCGTCGAACTTAACGTCCTGGTTGTTGGTGCACAGCGTGAGCAGGTTGAAGCGCATGGCGTCGGCGCCGTACATACCGATGAGGTCCATGGGGTCAACGCCGTTGCCCTTGGACTTGGACATGCGGCTGCCGTCCTTGGCCAGGATCGTCGGGTAGATGACGACGTCCTTAAACGGCACCTCGTCCAGGAAGTACAGCGAGCTCATGACCATGCGGGCGACCCACAGCGCGATGATGTCGCGCGCGGTGACGAGCGCCGTCGTGGGGTGATGGCCCTCGAGCAGCTCCGGCTTTTGCGGCCAGCCCTGCGTGGCGAAGGTCCACAGCTGCGAGCTAAACCACGTGTCCAGCACATTCTCGTCCTGATGCACGTGATGGCCGCCGCACTTGGGGCACACGTCGGTGTCCTCGGTCAGGGCGTCCTCCCAGCCGCAGTCCTCGCAGTAGTACACGGGGATGCGGTGGCCCCACCACAGCTGGCGCGAGATGCACCAGTCCTTAAGGTTCTCCATCCAGGTGGTGTAGGTCTGCGTCCAGCGCGCGGGGTGGAAGGTGACCTTGCCGGAGTTGACGGCGTCGAGCGCCGGCCCCTTGAGCTTGTCGACGGCCACAAACCACTGCTCGGACAGCCACGGCTCCAGAGCGGAGTCGCAACGGTAGCAATGCATGACGGAGTGGTCGAGGTCCTCGACGTGATCGAGCAGGTCGTGCTCCTCGAACCACTTGATGACGGCCTCGCGGCACTCGTCGCGGTTCATGCCGGTGAACTCACCGTAGCCCTCGACGACCACCGCGTGCTCGTCGAAGATATTGATCTGCGGCAGGTCGTGAGCCTGACCCATGGCGTAATCGTTGGGGTCGTGGGCCGGGGTAACCTTAACGAAGCCGGAACCGAAGTTGGCGTCGACATGCCAATCCTCAAAGATGGGGATCTCTCGATCGACGATGGGGAGCTTGACAGTCTTACCCACAAAGGCGGCCTTCTCGGGATCCTTCGGGGAAACGGCAACGCCGGTGTCGCCGAGCATGGTCTCGGGGCGCGTGGTGGCGACGACGATGTAGTCCTGGCCGTTGACCGGCTCGGTCAACGGGTAGCGCAGGTGCCACAGGTGGCCCTTCTCGTCCTTATACTCGGCCTCGTCGTCCGAGATAGCGGTAGTGCAGTTGGGGCACCAGTTGACGATGCGCTTGCCACGATAGATCAGGCCGTCGTGGTACCAGTCGCAGAAGACCTTTCGCACGGCCTGGGCATAGTCCTCGTCCATGGTAAAGCGCTCATTGTCGAAGTCGACGGAGCAGCCCATGCGCTTGATCTGCTCGACGATGATGCCGCCGTACTCGTGGGTCCAGTCCCAGCAGGCATCGACAAACTTGTCTCGACCAATCTCCAGGCGGCTAATGCCCTCGCTCTTGAGCTTCTTGTCGACCTTGGTCTGCGTGGCAATACCGGCGTGGTCGGTGCCCAGCACCCAGCGCGTGGACTTGCCACGCATGCGGGCCATACGAACGATGGCATCCTGGATGGAGTCATCGGTGGCGTGGCCCATGTGGAGCTTGCCGGTCACGTTGGGAGGCGGAATGGTGACGGTGCAGTCGCCCACGCCCTCGCGGCGCTTATAGTAACCGCCGTCAAGCCACTTCTGCAGGATCGCCGGCTCGTTGGTCGACGGATCGTAGTTCTTGGGCATTTCTTCCATATAACTCTCCCTGTCCCGCCGGGGAGGAATGTAGGCCCGATTTTCGCTCGGTCAAGTCCTGGCTCGCGCGAAGACCACATTAAGTGGTCTTCGGCTCGTGCGGAATCTACGAAAATCGGGCCTACATTCCTCCCCTTAGGTATCGATTACTTCAGTCTAAATGACTTCGCTGAGGCTTAAACAAACACACAGAATAACACAGGTAGTTGGGGTTATTGCGCATATATAAAATAGCCTCCGACCGCGGGTGGTCGGAGGCTATTTGTAAACACATTTTAGGCAGGTCTAGCCGTAGATGCGCTGTGGCTGCTCTTCGCCCTTGACGGCGGCTTCGGTTACGACGACCTTGGCAACGCCCTCCTCGCTGGGGAGGTCAAACATCGTCTGCTGCAGAACGTCCTCGCAGATGGCGCGCAGGCCGCGGGCGCCGGTCTTGCGGGCGAGCGCCATGCGGGCGATCTCGTGCAGGGCGGCGTCCTCAAACTCAAGATCGACGTCCTCGAGCTGGAACATCTTACGGTACTGGCGCACCACGGCGTTCTTGGGCTCGGTCAGGATCGACACCAGGTCGTCCTCGTCGAGCGCCTGCGTCTGGGTGACGACGGGCGTACGTCCCACGAACTCGGGGATCATGCCAAAGGCGTTGAGGTCCTGCGGGAGCACCTGACGCAGCAGGTCGTTCTCGTCGACCGAGGTGGGGCCGGCGATCTCGGAGTTAAAGCCCACGCCCTTGTTGCCTACGCGATCGGCGATGATCTTGTCCAGACCCACAAAGGCACCACCGCAGATGAACAGGATGTTGGTCGTGTCGATCTGCAGCAGCTCCTGCTGGGGATGTTTGCGGCCGCCGGTGGGCGGAACGCTGGCCACCGTGCCCTCAAGAATCTTAAGCAGTGCCTGCTGAACGCCCTCGCCCGAAACGTCGCGGGTGATGGAGAGGTTCTCGGCCTTGCGGGCGATCTTGTCGATCTCGTCCACGTAGATGATGCCCACCTGCGCGCGCTCAATATCGCCATCGGCGGCGTTGATGAGCTTGAGCAGGATGTTCTCCACGTCCTCGCCAACGTATCCGGCCTCGGTAAGCGCGGTGGCGTCGGCGATGGCAAACGGCACCTCGAGAATGCGTGCGAGCGTCTGGGCCAGCAGCGTCTTACCGGTACCGGTGGGGCCGAGCAGCAAAATATTGGACTTGGCGAGCTCCACCTCGTCCATATCGTCGTCAAACTGGCCGCCCATACCCGAAGCCTCGTCAAGGGCGGACACCGCGGCACCGCCCTCAATCACGCGACGGTAGTGGTTGTACACGGCAACCGACATGGCGCGCTTGGCGTCCTCCTGGCCCATAACATAGGCCGAAAGCTCGTCATAGATCTCGTGCGGCGTCGGCACGTGCGTGATCACCTGACGGTCGTCCTCGAGCTCAAAACCCTCCGTCTCGGGATCAACGGCGGGCTGGGACGCAGCCTGGCCGTGGTCGTTGAGAAAACCCGGGAGATTGCCGTTGCGGGCGGCATCCATAAAGTCCGAAGCCAGCGACTCCTCCAGGATCTCGGAGCAGGCGGCGACGCACTCGTCACAGATAAAGATGTTGGTCGGGCCCTTTACGAGACGACGGACCTGGCCCTGCTCTTTTCCGCAGAAGGAGCAGCGGATGGGGTTGCCGTTCTCGTCAAAGTTGTCCTGCATGTTACCTGCCATCCTAGGCGTCCTTCGCGGCGAGGTCGCGCGAGGTAACGATACGGTCGATCAGGCCGTAGTCGAGGGCCTCGGCAGCGGTCAAGTAGTTATCGCGCTCGGTATCGGCCTGGACCTTCTCGATGGGCTGGCCCGAGGCGTCGGACAGGATCTGGTTGAGCTCGCGGCGAGTCTTCTTGATCTCCTCGGCCACAATCTCAATCTCGGTCTGCTGGCCCTGGGCACCGCCGCTGGGCTGGTGAATCATGACCTTGGAGTGCGGCAGGCAGAAGCGCTTGCCCTTGGCGCCGGCCGAAAGCAGCACGGCGGCCATGGACGCGGCCATGCCCACGCAGATGGTGGAGACCTGCGGCTTAATGAAGTTCATGGTGTCCAGAATCGCCAGGCCGGAGTAGACCTCGCCACCGGGCGAATTGATGTAGAGCGAGATATCCTTCTCGGCATCCTGACTCTCAAGATGCAGCAGCTGGGCAACGACCAGGTTGGCGCTGACGGAGTTGATCTCCTCGCCCAAGAAGATGATACGGTCGTTGAGCAGGCGCGAATAGATATCGTAGCTGCGCTCGCCGCGCGGCGTCTGCTCGATAACGTATGGCACGAGGGCGGAATCGAACTTAGCGATCATACGCATCTCCATTTCTCTTACGGACCAATAGTGGTTCTAGACAAACGTACGGTGCCCGCATGCTATGCATTGGCTGGCACCGTACGAAGCAACCGGATAACCGGCTTATAACTTTACCCCATCACGGGCGTATCCATGCGCTCGCGGGAAAGGTGGCGAGAATTACTCGGCGTCCTTGGCGGTCTCGTCGACCTCGGTCACCTTGGCGTTCTCGACCAAGTGGTCGACGGCCTTGGAGCGACGGATGGACTCGCGCACGGCAGGCATGCGGCCATCGGCGATGAACTCGGCCTTGGAAGCCTCGACGTCCTTGACGCCGGCCTTCTCGAACTCGGCGTTGACGTCGTCCTCGGTGACCTCAATCTTGAGCTCACGGGCGAGGGCGTCGAGCGCCAGGGACTCACGGGCAACGTCGTTGGCCTGCTTGTGCAGGTCGCCGATGAACTGCTCCATGGTCAGACCGGAAGCGGGCAGCCAGGTGTCGAGCGTCATGCCGCGGGCAGCGAGGTTGGACAGGAAGTTCTGGCCAAGCTCCTCAAAGACGGACTGCTCGTAGTCGGCATCCATCTCGTCGAGCTGCAGGCGCTCGGCGAGAGCGGAGACGCAACGGTTCTCCTTCTCGGCCGGGAGGCGGGAAGCCTTGTCCTGCTCGATCTCGAGCTTGATGGCGTCGCGCATAGCGTCGATGCTGTCGAAGCCAAAGTCGGACTTGACGAGCTCGTCGGTGAGCTCGGGGGTGTTGCGGACCTTGATGCCCTTGACGGTGACCTCGACGGTGTGAGTCTCGGCCTCCTCGCCCTCCTCGGCCTCGTCGGTCCAGGTGACGGTCTTGACGTCGTCAACGTTAGCGCCGATCAGGGCCTCGTTGAACTCCTTGGGGTTGCTGTCGCTACCGGCGATGAGCATGCGGCCCTCGGCAGCGAAGTTGTCGGCGTTCTCGACAGCCTTGAGGTCGACGGTGACGTAGTCCTCGGCCTCGACGGCGCGACCCTCGACGTCCTCGAAGGTGGCACGGTAGTTGAGGAGCATCTCGACCTGGTTGTTGATCTCGGACTCGGTGACCTCCGCAGGAGGCATCTCGATCTCGACAGCGTCGAAGGAGGAGAGCTCGGCAGCAGGACGCAGGGAGAACTCGACGGTGTAGGTGTAGTCCTCGTGATCCTTGGCGAGGTCGAGCTCCTTGTAGTCACCGTTCTTGGTGGGGACGATGTCCAGCTCGTTGAGGACGACGGGCTCGTTGGCGGCGATCAGGTCGTTGGTGGCCTGAGCGAGGGTAGCCTCGGCGCCAAGTGCGGAGTCGATGACCGGACGGGGAGCCTTGCCGGCGCGGAAGCCCGGGAAGCGGTACTTCTTGGCGGTGTCCTTGTAGGCCTTCTTGATCGCGGCGTCGACGTCGGCGGCCGGGATGGTGACCGTAGCGGTGAGCTTGGCGTCCTTGACGTCAGAAGCGGTGATGTTCAACACGTTCCTCCTCATACTGCCCAGCTTATCTGAGGTGCTGGTACCTTTATGCAACAAAGAGTCGCGACGGCAGGAGCCGACGCAGGTGCGTTGGTGCGGGCGAAAGGACTCGAACCTTCACGGGAATCCCACCAGAACCTAAATCTGGCGCGTCTACCAATTCCGCCACGCCCGCATGAGCGCACAGACTAGGAATGATAGCAGATACGAACGGCAAGCGCACGCTCACCTTTTACAGGCTCACGACCTCACCACGAGTGCAAAAGGCGGGGCGAGTTGCCCCGCCCCGCCAATTGCGACTTGTTCGCTGACCCGCTACTCCCCCAGCAGGGCCTTCTCGGGCGTGATCGGCAGCGAGCGAACCTGGTGGCCGGTGGCGTGTGCGACGGCCGAGGCCACGGCGGCGAGCGGCGTGTTGATGACGACCTCGCCGATCGACTTGGCACCAAACGGACCCGTCGGCTCGTAGCTCGGCTCAAAGGCCACGCGTATGCAGCCGATATCCAGGCGCGTGGGCAGCTTGTAGCTCATAAAGTTGCCGGTGCGCAGGCGGCCGCGGTCGTCGTGCTCGACGATCTCGTAGAGCGCGTGACCGATACCCTGGGCAATGCCGCCCTCGGCCTGGACGCGCGCGAGCGCCTCGTTGATCACGGTGCCGCAATCGACGGCCGCCGCGTAGTCCACCACGGTCACCTTGCCGGTGGCCTTGTCGACCTCGACCTCGGCAATGCCGGCCATAAACGGCGGAGGCGAAACGGGCAGGCAGGCAGAGGCGTGCGAGGTGAGCGCGTCGCCGCCCGCGATGTTCTTGACACACAGGTTGGCAAAGTCGCGCAGCGTGAGGTAGCGGTTCTGCTCGCGCGCGGCACGCTCGTCGGACAGGCGCACGTACTGGCCGTCGAAGACCACGTCGGCGGCGTCCACATCCCACATCTGGGCGGCCTTGGCGCAAATCTTCTCACGCAGCTCGGTCGCGGCGTTCTTGGCGGCAAGGCCCGTCACGTACGTGCCCGAGCTCGCGTACGAGCCGGCGTCGAACGGCGACACATCGGTGTCTACGCCGCGCACCACGATCTGCGAGCTCTCTACGCCCAGCTCCTCGGCAGCAATCTGCGCCAGAATCGTATCGACGCCCATGCCGTTATCGGTGGCGCCGGTGCCGATGGTAATGAAGCCGTCCTCTTCCAGGCGCATATCGATGCCGGCGATGTCCACGTTGGAGATGCCCGAGCCCTGCATGGTAAGCGCGCAGCCCAGGGCGCGCACGCGGTCGCCCAGGTCCACGGCCAGCGGCTTGTCGCGCCAGCCGATCATGTCCATCGCTCGCAGCAGGCAGCGGTCGAGCGCGCAGGCATTGAGCTTCTCGTTGTAGTACTGCGGCATGATCTCGCCCTCGTGCACCATGTTCTTAAGGCGCAGGTCGGCAGGGTCCATGTGCAGCATGTCGGCGAGCTCGTTGACGGCACTCTCCACGGCAAACTGGCCCTGGGTGGCACCGTAGCCGCGATACGCGCCGCCGCGGTTGGTGTTGGTGTAGACGGCGTCCCACCTAAAACGGCTCGCCTTCACATGATTGTAGATGGGCAGGCTCTTGTGGCCCGAAAGGCCGATCGTCGTGGTGGCGTGCTCGCCGTACGCGCCGGCGTTGGACAGCGTATGCAGGTCGATGGCCGTGATGGTGCCGTCGTTCATGGCGCCAAGCTTGACGGTCATCTGCATCTGGTGACGCGAGTTGCCCGCAGTAATGGTCTCCTCGCGGGTGTAGCAGCAATAGCTCGGACGGCCGGTCTGCTGGGTTACGAACGCCACGAAGATCTCGCAGCAACCCGTCTGCTTGGAGCCAAAGCCGCCACCGATGCGCGGCTTGATAACCTGCACCTGCGACTGCGGAATATCGAGCGACTGCGCGACCATGCGGCGCACGTGGAAGGGCACCTGCGTAGAGGTGGTCACCGAGATGCGCCCGAACGCGTCGGTCGTCGCGAAGGCACGGAAGGTCTCCATGGGTGCGGTCTGCGTGGCCTGGCTGGTGTAAGTGCGCTCAAAGACGATGTCGCTCTGGGCGAAGGCCTCGTCCAAGTCGCCAAAGTCGCTCGTGCCGCTGCAAACCAGGTTGCGCGGAACGTCGCCGCCCTGCGGGAACATAAAGGTCACGTCGCCCTCAGGGTGGACCACGATGTCGTTATCGAGTGCCTGGGTAAAGTCGAGCAGGGGCTCGAGCACCTCGTAGTCGACCTTGATGAGCTTGAGTGCCTTGTCGGCGGCCTCCTCGGTCTCGGCAGCGACGATCGCCACCTCCTCGTTTTGATAGCGCACGAGATTCTCGAGAATCAGGCGGTCGTAGGGACTCGGCTGCGGATAGCTCTGGCCGGCGATGGTAAAGCGGCGCTGGGGCACGTCCTCGTAGGTGTAGACGCCCACGACGCCGGGCACCTTCAGGGCGCGCGACGTATCGATGGAGCGGATCTTGGCGCGGGCATACGGGCTGCGCTTGAGCTTAACGATGAGCGCGCCAGCGGGCACCAGGTCGCCTGTGTAGACGGGACGGCCCTCGAGCAGGGCCTTCGAGTCCTTCTTGGGTTGCTTGTGGGTAATCTGCTTGTAGGAGACACCGTCGCAGCTGGTGTCGTTGACCGGCAGCTCGGGCATCTCAAAGCCTACCTGCACGCCGGACTCGTTGAGGAAGCGGACGATGGCGCGCAGCTGGCTCTCGTAGCCGCTACAACGGCAGAGGTTGCCGGCGAGCTGACGCGAGAGCTCCTCGCGCGTGGCGACGAGGCTCGGGTCCTCCTTGGCGGCGCGGGCGAGCGCCAGCACGTTCATGATAAGGCCGGGGGCACAAAACCCGCACTGCTCGGCGCCTTCGGCAGCCATCGCACGGGCGAGTGCCTCGGACTCGGCCTTAAGGCCCTCAAGCGTGGTGATGGTATGTCCCTCAACACGGGCGGCGGGAACCGAGCAGCTCAGCACCGGGTCGCCGTCGAGCCACACCGTGCACAGACCGCAGTTGGTGGTCTCGCAGGCACAGCGCACCGACGCGCAGCCCTGCTCGCGCAGCAGCGCAAAGAGCATAGTATCGGGGGCAATCTGAACCTTGACCTTGCGGCCGTTGAGCGTAAAGGAAAGATCGATGAGTTTGGCAGCCATTAGCGCACCTCGCTAGAATCGACGCCGGGCACGCGGCGGCAGGAATACTCGTCCGTGGCGAACTTAGGGATCTGCACGGTCTCGAGCTCGCGGGCAAGCGCGGCCGAAAGCTCGATGCCGGCGGCGCGGCGCACGGCCTGAATCGCCAACGGTGCCGAGATGCGGCGGCGGTACTCGGCCGAGCCCCACAGGTTGGTGCCGTAGCTCAGGGCGCGCACGGATGCGGAAAGGGCGCGCAGCTCGTCCTCGGAAGGCTGCTCGCTGGTGAGGCCACATGCCTCGCCCTGCAGCAGGGTCGCGCGCAGCGGGCGGGCACCCACGGTAACGTGCCAGGAGTTGTCCCACCAGGCGGCGGTGACATTGAGCGAGGGGAAGTCGGTCGCGGCCTTGCGCACGGCCTCGTAGCTTGCGCGGTAGTCGTGCTTAACGACCACGACGTGCTCGATCACGTCGCGCACGTAGCCCATGTCCACGAACTCGGCGAGCGGCACGCGACCGGCGCCCGTCAGCTCAACATACGAATCAAGCGCTAGGAACGCCGAGAGCACATCTGAGAAGCCAAAGCGGCCGTAGATGCTGCCGCCCACCGTGGCGGTGTTGCGCAGCTGCACGCCTACGATGTCGTGGACGGCGAACTCAAAGACATTGTTGACAAGCGCGTTGAGCTCGGCATGACGCTCGAGCTGGCGCAGGGTGCACATGGCACCGATGCGAAACTCGGTCTCGGTCTCCTCGATTTGATCGAGTCCGCAGGCCGAAAGGTCAATCGCCGTCGCCACACGACGCGAACCCAGGCGCATCCAGATGCCGCCGCCCACAATCTTGTTGTTGCGGTTCTTCTGCAAGAGCTCATAGGCTTCGGCCGCGTTTCCAACACGGACGTAGGTACCGAACTTGAGCACGTTCTCCCCCATCTCTTCACTTGTCCAGTACTTTTAAGTGTACCAAACGAGGGGCCGCACACCGTTTTAGGACAAAATCCACCCACCCATCCATAACTTGCGGTGAAATACGGACTGATTAGCCGTTCTGGGACGCTAAACAGTCCGTATTTCACCGCAAGTTATGAAGAGTCCTCCGGGATAGAAAAGGCTCCCAGCCAAGATGACTGGGAGCCTCATCACATGCTATATCGAGCGAAGATTTAGCAGACGCCCTGGGCGAGCATGGCGTCGGCGACCTTCAGGAAGCCGGCGATGTTGGCGCCCATGACGAAGTTGCCCTCCTCGCCGTACTCCTTGGCGGTGTCGTCCACGTTGTGGAACATGCCGCGCATGAGCTGCTCGAGCTTGCCGTCGACCTCCTCGAAGGTCCAGGACAGGTGCTCGGCGTTCTGGCTCATCTCCAGGCCGGACACGAGCACGCCGCCGGCGTTGGCAGCCTTACCGGGCATAAAGGCGACGCCGTTCTCCTGGAAGTAGGTCGTGGCCTCGATGGTCGTGGGCATGTTCGCGCCCTCGCCGACCACCTTGCAGCCGTTGGCAACGAGCGCCTGGGCGTCCTCGAGCAGCAGCGTGTTCTCGCGAGCACAGGGCAGCGCGATGTCGCAGGGCAGCTGCCACACGCCGCGGCCGTCGCCCTCGTGCCACACGGCGTTAGGCTTCTCGTCAACGTACATAGCGAGCGTGACGCCCTTGTCGTGGCCGGAGCGCTTCTTGTTGTAGACATGCTCGAGCACAGTGTAGTCGATGCCGTCGGGATCCTCGACCCAGCCATGGGTGTCGGAGCAGGCCAGGACCTTGCCGCCGAGCTGGGCGACCTTCTGGACCGCGTAGATGGCGACGTTGCCGGAGCCGTGAACGACGACGTTCTTGCCCTCGAAGGAGTCGCCGCGGCTCTTGAGGTACTCATCCACAAAGTAGGCCAGGCCGTAGCCGGTGGCCTCGGTACGGGCGAGCGAGCCGCCAAAGGAGAGGCCCTTGCCGGTGAGGACGCCGGTCCACTCGTTGGTCAGGCGCTTGTACTGACCGAACAGGTAGGCAACCTCGCGGCCGCCAACGCCCAGGTCGCCGGCGGGAACGTCGGTGTTGGGGCCAATGTGGCGATAGAGCTCGGTCATGAAGGACTGGCAGAAGTGCATGATCTCGTTGTTGGACTTGCCCTTGGGGTCAAAGTCGGAGCCGCCCTTGCCGCCGCCCATGGGAAGGGTGGTCAGGCTGTTCTTGAGGATCTGCTCCAGGCCCAGGAACTTGAGCATGCCCAGGGTGACCGTCGGGTTAAAGCGCAGGCCGCCCTTGTAGGGTCCAATGGCAGAGTTGAACTCGACGCGATAGCCGCGGTTGACCTGAACCTTGCCCTGGTCGTCGACCCAGGGAACACGGAACATGACGATGCGCTCGGGCTCGACGAGGCGCTCAAGCAGAGCGGCCTCCTCGTACTCGGGATGGGCGTCGAGCGCCGGCTGGATGGTGCCGAGGATCTCGGTTGCGGCCTGGATGAACTCAGGCTGCTCGGGATAGCGGGCCTTGAGCTCGTCGAGAACTTTCTGCGTGTAGCTCATGCTTCCTCCAATTGATGGAAAAGAAAGGTGTCGTTCGCGGCGCCCCATGCGCCGTGAGCTTTATCGAGTATGGATAATATCGCACTGTTGCAGCAAAGTTTCGCATAAGCCGACGAGCAGATGTTTCGTTTTGATTACGATGCAGGTAGATGCGTTTTTGAGTGCCTGACGTGCAAAACCTGTGTTTCAAACCTGTTTCGTCCACGTGTTCCAAACCACCACATTGGGGACAGGCACCTTTGTGGTGGTTTTGACTCGTAATGCCACAAGAAGGCCATTCAAGCAGCGAAACCACCACAAAGGTGCCTGTCCCCAATGTGGTGGTGTTGGTGGTTAGAGGACGAGCTGATGGTAGTCGGCGGGGGTTACGCGGCCTTCGGTGGCAGCGCGGAAGGCGGCGAGTGCATCGCCCGAGAACGGCATGGCCCAGCAAAGCCCACAGCCGGCAGTAATGGAGCCCGGCAATGGCATGATGCGCCCAGGCACACCGGCGGCAAGGCACAGCTGCTCGCATTCCATCACATCGAAAGTGCTGTCGAACGACACGATGATCTTGCGTTCGTGGTCGAGGGCATCGCCGAACGGGCCTTCGCGGTGTGCCTCACGATACGCCGCGGCGGCCGCTTCCTCTTCCGCAGTATGTCCACAGCCACCGCAGCCGCAGGTACAGGGCTCGGAACCATCGCAAGTGCAAGGCTCTCCCGTGTCGGGGCAAATATCGTGAGACATGGCAACTCCAATCGTCTAGGCGAGCAACTCGGCCGCCGCAAACTCCTCGGGTGTATTGACGTTTTCGAAGCAGAGCGTCGAGCCCGCGGCCTTAACGATCTGCGACTCATCCATATAGCCAGCCTGAACGCGATTGATCAGGCAGCGAATGCGCTGGCGGTCGCAGGCAAGCAGCTCTTGGGCAACCGGCGCACAAGCGTCACGGCGCCAGACGGCGCAAAGCGGCTCAATCCCCCGCTCCTCGCGCGGCACGCACACGTCGAGCGCCTCGACCTCAGCACGATCGGCAAGCGCGCCGATGAGTTCCGGCGAGACAAACGGCATATCGCAGGCAACGATCGCCACAAGAGGCAGCCGAGCCGCGGCCAACGAGCTCGCGATGCCACGCATGGCACCCGCAGGCCCTTCAAGGTCCGCTACCACACGCGGCACAAGACCGCCAAACGCGCGCTCCTCAAGATAGGCAAGCTCGCTGGGACGCGAAGTCGTCACGACCAACTCACCGGCAACTGGCGCCAACCGACCCAGCACGCGTTCGATGAGCGGCTCGCCGCAAAACAACATCCGCGCCTTGTCGGAACCCATGCGCGACGACAGCCCGCCCGCCTGGACGACGCAAGAAAGATCGGCTCGTCTTACGGTAGTCATACGGCAAAACACCCCCATCGGCATGCTCGAAACCCGGTGCACGAAGCTAAATACCGCCGCCGAAATAGCAGCGCCACGAAAAGCTCCTGCAAAAACAAAACAGCGCTTTTGCGGCACGCAGCAAGACCGCGAGCACAAAAGCGCTGGTAGCGTATGGCGGGAACGTATGTGAATCGAACACATCCAAGACGTTTTGCACGCCTCGCAACGGTTTTGAGGACCGCGGAGCCCACCGGAGCCCATCCGTTCCCAAGTGCGGCGATATTTTACCAAACCGAACAGGCCCCATCCCAAAAAGACGAGCAAGAAGTTGCGGTGGAATAGTTCCTGTTTTTGCTGCCAAAGCCCCCAACTAGGAACTATTTCACCGCAACTGAGGGGGCGGGGGCGGGTGACCGGCCTAGCGCAGGGAGCGCAGGCCGCCGGCATCCTTGTCGAGCACCGTAAAGCGCACGGCATCCAGGTGCTCCAAGATACTGATGGCACGTTTGCGTGACACGCCCAGGGCCTCGCGTAGCACGCTCGTGGTGGCTGCGCCGCCGGCTGCCTCAATGGCGGCGGCGACGAGCTCACGCGCATGGGCCTCGGCAGCAGCGGACAGGGCAACGTCGCGCTCGACCTTCACGATGGAGCGGTTGAGCGAAAGCTCGCGCAGGGCGCGCGTCATGGTGTCGCGATCGAGCTGCAACCGCTCGCCCACCTCGGGCAACGTCGGCGCATCGAGGCCGGCTTCGTCCAGCAAGGCAACGATACGTTCGCAGGCCTCGCGCACCACGCGCGCCGCAGCGGCAGCGGAGTGCGGGTCGAACACCTCGGCGCCCTCCGAGGCACACACGCCGCGCGAGCAGCCCTCGGCAATCAGGGCCGCGGCAACGCCTTCATCAGCGGCAGGCCACGCAGCATGGGCAACGGCGCCCGGCGTAAAGCCCGTCTCCTTGGGAGCCGCCGCGTGCATGGCTGACAGGGTCGCCGCCAGGGCATCCATCGCGGCGTCGAGCACCACGGCGTCCGCCAAGAGGTCCGCGTCACCCACGGCAAGCTTGCGAACGGAACCCTGCACCACCAACCCGCGTAGTGCGGCATCGACCGCGCCGACACCAAGATCCAAAGCCTCGGCAACATCAACGGCCGCAACCGGCAGCGTCTGCAGTGCCAGCCAAGCGCCCACACCACCCGCGATATCGCCGGCCTCAAGCGCCGCGTACAGCACGCGCTCCCCCTCAGTAAGTTCGCGCGAACGGCGGCAGCGCGACAACAGCACGCGCCCTCCACCAATAAGCATGACCGGCGAATAGGACAGCACCACGGCATGGTCGCCGGCGCGCAGCGGCAACGGCTCCTCCAAGCGTACCTGCACCACTCGCGTCTCACCCACCGCCATGGGGGCCTCGCCCTCCATGAGCATGATACGGCCGACGGCCTCGGCCGTACCGGCCATCACGTGCACGCGCGCACCCGACTCGAGCACACGCGGCTTGGCTCCCTCGCGACCCAGATACGTAAACGCCATCATAAAGCGCAGCGTCTGGCCAAAGCGACCCTCCACGCCGAGCATCTCACCGCGATCGAGCGCAGCGACGCCATCTCCCACCAGGTTGAGCGCCACACGCTGACCGGGCAGCGCCTGCTGCGTGTCGCCATGCACTTGGATCCCGCGTACGCGGCAGGCCGTTCGCGACGGCAGCGCGACGAGCTCATCGCCCACCGCAACCGGCGCATCGTGCAGCGTTCCCGTCACGACGGTGCCGGCGCCCTTGATCGTAAAGCAGCGGTCAATCGGCAAGCGCGGCGCGGCATCGGTACGCTCGGCACGGTCGCGGCAGGAATCCCAGCAGGTACCAACCTGATCGTCAAGCGCGGCCAGCAGCGCGTCAACCCCCTCGCCGGTCTTGGACGACACGGGGGCCATCGGCGCACCCGCAAACACGGTACCCGACAAAAAGTCATCGACGTCGAGCTCGGCAAGCTCGGTCATCTCGGCATCGGCCAGGTCGCACATCGTCAGCGCCACCACCATGTGTGTGACGCCCAGCAGCTCCAGCACATGCACGTGCTCGCGGGTCTGTGGCATCACGCCTTCGACGGCCGATACCACCAACACGGCAACGTCGATGCCTGTCGCACCCTGTACCATGGCGCGCAGGTAATGCGCGTGGCCCGGCACATCGACCAGGCCGACGATCTTGCCACTCGGCAGTGCCAGTTCGCCAAAGCCCAGCTCCACCGTCATGCCGCGACGGCGCTCGACCTCCAGACGGTCGGGATTCTTGCCGGTCAGCGCCTCGATCAGTGCCGACTTACCGTGGTCGACGTGGCCCGCCGTGCCAACGATAACGGGACACTCCACCAGCGCCTGAACCTCACTCATCGAGTAATCGCCTTCTCAACGCACGCGACGAGCGTCGACGCCGCCGTCTCGATATCGCGGTCGCCCACGAGCGTACGGACGTCAAACAGAATACGATCGTGCGAGGTCCGCGTGACGACCGGCGTGTCGAAGTCCTGGACAAGCGAGCGCTTGAGCGCGTCGACCGTCAGGCGCTCGTCAACAAGGCGCACGGCAACGCACATCGTGGGTAGCTTCATGGTAGGCAGCGAACCGCCACCGGGCGTCGAGGACTCCTCGACAATCTCCACCTGAACGGCGCACGGGCAACCGGCCTTATCGAGCCCGGCAACCATACGATCGCGCAGTTTGCAGGCACGACGCGCCAGATGAGCCTGCGGAAGCGTGAGCATGTTGAGCACCGGCACCTCACGATGGGCCACATCCGCCCCATCCATGTAAATGCGCAGTGTAGCCTCGAGCGCCGCCAGTGCGAGCTTGCCCGGACGCAGAGCACGCATAAGCGGATGCGACCCGCAGGCCTGGACCAGATCGCGACGGCCCATGATAATGCCCGCCTGTGCGGCACCGAGCAGTTTATCGCCCGAGCACGACACCAGATCGAGCCCTGCCGAAACCGAAGCCGGCGTGGTTTCTTCGCCGCCGCGCACCAAGATGTCGTCAGGCAACAGCGCGCCCGACCCCTGGTCCTCATAGAACAGCAAGCCGTGCTTATGGGCCAGTGCGGCGAGCTCCCTTGAGCTCACTTCCTCGTGAAAACCCTCGATGCGATAGTTGGAAGGATGAACCTTCAGGATCATGGCCGTATCAGGCGTGATAGCGCGCTCGTAGTCGCCCAGATGCGTGCGGTTGGTGGCTCCGACTTCGACGAGCTTGGCGCCCGAAGCCGCCATGACATCGGGAATGCGGAAGCTGCCGCCGATCTCGACAAGCTCGCCGCGGCTGACGATGACCTCCTTGCCTGCGGCATGGGTCGCCAGCACCAGCAGCACCGCGGCGGCGTTGTTGTTGACCACGAGCGCGTCCTCGGCACCGGTGAGTGAGCGGATCAGCTGCGCGGCGTGCTCCTTGCGCGACCCGCGCGAACAGGTGTCCACGCTGTACTCGAGCGTGCTGTAGCCGCGCGCGACCTCGGCCACTGCTTTGGCAGCCGATTCCGCGAGCGGGGCGCGACCCAGGTTGGTATGGATGACCACACCCGTGGCGTTGACGGCAGGGCGCAGGCTCGGCAGTGCGGATCGATGCGCACGCCACTCGATGGCCGAGGCGAGCTCGCGCTTAGAGCGCGGGGCGGCGCCGGCGCGAATGGCGGCGCGCTCCTCGTCGAGCTCGGCCGTCACGGCAGCATGGACCACCGCGTCGCAGGTCTCCCCCGCCGCCTTCACCACCGGCCACTCGGCAAGCAGCTCATTGACGGAAGGAATGGCGCGCAGGCGGGCGCGCACCTCATCGGACATGTTCTGGCTATCGCTCATGTGCAGCCTTTCAAAACCAAGGGCAGATCAGTCGGTCGCTCATCAAAAACCAGCCGAATCAATCTACTGAATCAATCTGTCGTTATTATCCACGTGCTCCGCGATCTTTTCCACGCGAACGGCGTTTTCCTGGGTGAGCGCGGCACCCGTCAACGGATCCCAACGCAACGGTGTATGGTCGAGCGGGCCCACGCCCAAGGCTTGAGCGTCACCGGCATCGCGGCCAAACGAACGCCCACCGGGGGCGGCCGACGTAAAGATGCACGCCGGATGCAGATACGGCGTCGTCTCCACGCGCACGCGGTCGCGGCCCATATCGCTCACGAGCTCAACGACCTCGCCATTGGCGATACCCATGCGCGCGGCAACATCGGCATTCATCTGCACGGCGTCCAAGTCGGAACCCGTCTCGGCGGCACCGGCCGCCGCGAGCCTTCGCGAGGTATGCGACTCAAAGGGACGGTTGCCGCTAATGAGGCGAAACATCCCCGGGCCAGGCTCCACCATGGGCGCGATCCACCCTGGCACGCGACCCAGGCCGGCTCGTTCCCATACGTCGCTTGCCAGCGCAATTTTGTCGCCATCCAAGAAAATCGCTGGCTCACCCGTGCGCGACGGCAGAGCCACGCCCGTATCGGCCCAACCGCGCTCCTTGAGCTCGTCCAGATCGATCCCGAACGGTGACACTTGGGCAGCCGCCAGATCGTCGGACGTAAAGTCGAAGCACTCGCCAACGCCGCAGGCCGCAGCCAATCCGGCAAAGATCTCCCGCCCCGGTCTCGTGTCGTCATGCTGCACAGGCAGCACGGCGTTGCGGTAGAACACGCGAGAATCGTTGGCGCCCACGACCGTTCCCACGCCGCGGTCGGCCTCCAGATACGTCACATCGGGCAGCACGAAGTCGGAAGCGCGCGCCGTCTCGGACCAGCGAATATCAATCGTCACGAGCAAGTCGAGCTGCTGCAAAATACTCAACCAAGCCTGTGCATTGCCATAGCCCGCACCGGGGTTACTGGCATAGACGATGAGCCCACGCAAATCGCCGGCAAGAATCGACTGACCAATGGTCGTGCACAGGCCGCGCACCGGATCGACCAGTGGATAGCGCTCGGACCCTAGCTTGGGCCCACGCGGCACCGGCGGCGTCGCAAAGCGCGTGGGATCGAGTTCGCCCAACACAAGCGGCGTGGGCGGGTTGAGGGCACCGCCCGCGTGTCCGATGCAGCCCAGCAGCACATCGACCAAGCAGATAGCGCGCGCGGTCTGGGTGCTATTGGCATACGCGATTCCGATGCCGCCATGAAAGCCCGCATCCACCACGGCGGCAGGCGCGGCGGCAGCGAGATCGCGCGCCGTGGCGACAATCTCTGCGGCCGGCACGTCGCACATCGACTCGGCCCACTCGGGCGTCCAAGCACTGGCCGCCTGTGCCAGCTCGTCAAAACCCGTGGTATAGCGGTCCACAAACTCATGGTCGTACAGGCCCTCGGCAATCAACACGTGGGCAATACCCAACAGCAGCGCCAAGTCGCAGCCCGGGCGCACGCGGAGCCAGCGATCGGCAATAGCGGCCGAGCCGCTGCGTCGGGGATCGACCACGATGATCTTCGCCCCGCGACGGCGCGCATCGTTGAGCGCATCAACGGCCCCCATCGTCGACGAATCGACAATGGAACGTCCCAAATACATAATGCAATCGGTATGTGCCAGGTCGGAGGCGGGGCTGTAGCCCAGGCTGTGCTCCCAACCGGTAAGTCGGCTTACCTCGCAGGCACCGTCGGCACCGTACACGTTAGGCGAGCCCAGTGCATGCATAAAGCGATACGCCCAGTAGCGGTCGAACGAGGGCACGCCGAGTGTCATGCCCAGCGCACGAGGCCCGCACTCGTCAACAATCCCCCCAAGGCGCGCCGCGATCTCCAAAAACGCCTCGTCCCACGAAATCACATCGAACCCCGAACCATCAGCTCGGCGGCGCATGGGGTGCACAATGCGGTCGCGCTCGTCAAACGGCATAGACAGGCGATGCCGCCCGCGGGCGCACAGGGCACGCGCCACGCACGGGTGCCCCGGCACCGGCAACTCGGTCACCACACGCCCATCCTCAACGCGTGCCGCAAAGGCGCAATCGGCATAGCATCCCCCGCATGTGGTCACCACGGCGCGACCGTCAAGCTCCACAGCAGATGCCATCTCGATTACCCCTTTCATCAGCCAAACACAACAGGCCAACAACCCGGCAACGAGCCCCAGACCCAAAAAGCCTCCCGCACGGCAACGCCCCGCGGGAGGCCCAACGTCAAACAGACGGTACTTTACGCCTCGGACTTCTTGGCGTAGATAAACCAGTAGCCGAGCGCGACCAGAACCGCGCCGCCCACGATGTTGCCCAGCGTGGCGGCGGACAGGTTAAACGCAATGCCCGCAGCGTTGAGTGCATCGGCGCCGGCGACGTCGACACCGTAGCCGCATGCATGCATCACTGCACCCATGGGCAAAAAGTACATGTTGGCGACGCAGTGCTCAAAACCGCAGGCCACAAAGGCGGCGATGGGCAGCAGAATGCCCACAACCTTATCGACCACGGTCTTGCCGGCGGTACCGATCCACACGGCGAGGCACACAAAGATGTTGCACAGGATGCCGCGGAAGAAGATCGTCACCCAGTCGACCGTCACCTTGCCAGCGGCGACGCTCACCATGGAATTGGCGACCGCCTCGCCGTTGAGCTTGTAAATGCCGGCCATGTACACCAAAAAGACGATGAACAGGGCACCGACAAAATTACCGACCCACACGACGACCCAGGCCTTGAGCATCTGGGGCAGAGTGATCTTTTTGCTCTTGAGCGCGCAGACCATAAGCGAGTTGCCGGTGAACAGCTCGGCGCCGCACACCAGCACGAGCACCAGGCCTAGGCAAAAGCACAGGCCGCCCACGACGCGCTGGGCGCCCCAGCCCAGCGTGCTGTCGCTCAAAAACACGGTAAAGAACAGACCGCCGAAGGCGATAAACGCGCCGGCGAACATTGCCAACAGAAAGGCCTTAGCAACCGGCAGGTTAGCCTTGGTCACGCCGGCGGCCTCGGTCTTGGCCTCGATCGCGGCGGGCGCCAGGCAATCGGGAGCGGGATATTCTGCCTTGGAATCTGCCATGTCAATCACTTCTTTCCTAATCAGCAGGGACAAACGCTCCTATTGCTCTTGCCCCAAGCGGACAAAGTGGGAAAAGTCGTTGGCGGCCACGGCGTCGTACACGGCGTCGACGGCCTCAAAGACCTCCGGGGACATGGGGTTATAGAACTCCGTATCGCCCGGCTGAATCCCTATGAAGACGATATCTTCGCACGATTGCTCGATTTCCTCGATCAGAATCGACAAAGGGAGCGAATGCGTGGTGAACATCGACTTGCGGGCCACATCATGTTTGTCGAGCAAGCGGATGGTGCCGACGGGCAGCGCCATGTCGGCGGCATCGACCAAGACCAGACGCGGCGGACGCTCGCGCTTGACCTCGATAATGTCGTCCTCGGGCGTTTGGCCTCCGTCGATGGTGTACCAACCGGCGATGGGTGCGTCTTCCATCTTTTTGGAGAGCACGGGGCCGGCGGCATCGTCGGCACGCAGCACGCTTCCCGCCGTGAGCACGATACCCGCAAACGGGGCGCCGTTCACACGACCATCCACAACGCGACCCATTACTGCAACCTCCCCGTCAGATACACGCCCGACACATCGCGCACGCGCTCCACCAGATCGCGAAACTTCATTAAGAACGCGACCTGCTGGGCATGCAGGCCAAAGTCGTCATCGAACACCGAGATGCCAGCCTTGGCCGACCCGCGAAAACCGCGCTCATCGAGCAGCATATCGCAGGCCTCGAGCAGCGACGGCACCGCCGCCTTGTCGAGCTGGCACTCGCCAAAGGAGCGGATGGCCTCGAACTTGGTTTTGGCCTCCCCCTCCGGCAGCGCGTCGACGAGCGAATAAAACACGTCCACCGGCACCGACAGGCGCGGCTCAAAGCAGTCGAGCACGCCGGTGTGGTGGCCCACGGCGAGCGTGTAGTACAGCACGTCGCAGGCCTCCTGGGGAACGTCTTCCTCGGTCTCCACAAACTTACGCGTGAGCTCGTAGAAGACCACCTGGTCGGGCGCGTGGTCCAGGCAGGGGTCGGCGACGCCCTCGGCGGCCTCGTCGCTTGCGCGCGAGGCATCGCCAAAAGAGCCGCCGAGCATACCGGGGCCCGCAAAGTAACCAGAGCGGTCCGTGAGCTCCATCTAGCGACCTCCGGCCAGCACCAGATCCTGCAGCGCCGAGTACACCTCGACGCGGCGCGGATCGTCCTGCTTGTCGATGAGCAGCGCCATGGCACCGCGGATATCGCCCTTGGGCGCACCCTCAAGCGTATCCATAAACTCATTGGCCAGGTCGCGGCCGTAACGGTAGCCGCTCATGGCGCGAGCCTCGCGCTCGATGGCAACGCGCAGCTTGTACGGCACGCCGGGGTGCAGGATATCGGCCTGCTCGCCGGCGGCCTCCACCGTGGTCTCGGCATGGAGCTTTTGGTCCAGCAGACCGAGCGCCATGGCAAAGCCGTAGATGGTCTGCGCGGGGCTGGGCGGGCAGCCGGGGATATAGACATCGACCGGCAGAATCTTGTCCGTGCCACCCCAGACGCAGTAGTTGTCGTAGAAGATGCCGCCGGTGCAGCCGCACGCGCCATAGGACACCACGATCTTGGGATCGGGTGCGGCCTCAAAGGCGCGCAGGGCCGGCATGCGCATGGCACGCGTCACGGCGCCGGTGTACAGCAGCACATCGGCGTGACGGGGCGAGGGCACGACCTTGATGCCAAAGCGCTCGACGTCAAAGACGGGCGTGATGGAACCGAAGATCTCGATCTCGCATCCGTTGCAGCCGCCGCAGTCAACACGGTAGACGTACACCGAGCGCTTGATCTTCTTAAGAAGGGTCGCCTTGGCCTTCTCGATGCTCTCGTCGAGCTCGATCTTGGTCGGGCGGTACTGAAGCCGCTCGGGCAAAAGCGTGGGTTCGGCCATGGTTACTCCTCCTTCGTATCAAAATCCATGATGATGCCCTCGACCGGCGCCGGACCGGCGGGAATCTCGGGCGCATCGGGGTTGAGCTCGCGGTCGATATACTCCGGGTTCACGCCGTGGCCGCCCAGATACTCCATGCCGGGGCCCTGGGGCTCACCGGACGCAAGCGTCTCGTTGGCAGCCATGCCGTGCGCGTTGCCGGTCTTTACGGCCGAGGCGGCGCGCAGGGCGTCGAGCTCGCGCTTGCACTCCTGGCACATACCGACGGTACGGGCGGCCTGGATGGCCTCCATGCCGCCGGTCTTTTGCAGCAGGCGCTTGGCGTAGTCGATCTCCTTATGCGGGGCAAACGGCTTGCCGCAGCGCGAGCAGTGCTCGAGCGTGTAGACGCTCTTGCTGGTGAGGTCGTCCTTGCTCATGACGGCCAGCTCAAACTCCTCGGTGAGCTTGATGGCCTCCATGGGGCAGGCTTCCTCGCAGCGGCCGCAGAAGATGCAGCGGCCGTAGTCAATCGACCAGGTGATGGTATCGGCCGCAAGGTCGGTGTCCATGCGAATGGCATCGGCCGGGCACGCCACGCCGCAGGCACCACACGCAATGCAGAGCTCGGCATTGTGCTCGGGCTTGCCGCGCATGTCCTTGTTGGTGGGGAACGGCGCAAACGGATACTTGACCGTCGCGTCGCCGGCCTTGGCGTTAACCTTCCAAAGCTTCAGCATATTAGAGCGCCTCCTCATCGAGCGGAGCGGCCATGGTGCCCTCGCCCGCAAGCGGCGACTTGTCGCGCCAGACGTTCTCGAACTGCTCCTTGTCGAGCACGTGATCGCGCTTGGCGGCGACATCGGTCACCGTCACGCGGTCGGTGCAGGAGTAGCACGGGTCGAGCGAACCGACGATCAGCGCAGCGTCGCCCACGGTGTTGCCGCGGAACATGTAGCGCAGGACCGGCCAGTTGCTGTACGTGGCCGCCTTGGCGCGCCAGCGGTAGCACTTCTGGTTGTTGCCGAGCATGGCCCAGTGCACATCCTCGCCGCGCGGCGCCTCGGTGGCACCGATGGCGTACTTGTGCGGGGTGTACTCCCAATCCGTGGTAAGGATGGGGCCCGACGGGCAGTTCTCGAGCATGGTCTCGATCATGTCAATCGAATCGTAGACCTCCTGGATGCGGACGGCGGTACGGCCGAAGGCATCGCAGGTGTCGGCCGTAGCGGCGTGCATCTTTTGGACGTCCGGATCGGCGTAGCCGTCGAAGGGATGGTCAAAGCGCACGTCGCGGGCATAGCCCGAGCCACGCATGAGCGGGCCGACCGGCGAGAAGTCGCGTGCGATCTTGCGATCCAGAATGCCGATGCCACTCGTACGCTCAATAAAGTTGGGCGTGGAGAGCAGCATGTCGACGAGTTCCTGAACCTCGGAGCGCAGCTGGTGGATGGTCGTGAGCGTGGAGAGCTTCTGCTCGGCCAAAATGTCGCGACGCACGCCGCCGATCACGTTGAGGCCGTAGGTCTTGCGGTGACCGGAGAGCTTCTCGGCCAGGTCCATGGACTTCTCGCGGACGCGGAAGAACTGCTGGAAGCCGGAGTCGAAGCCCGTGTAGTGCGATGCCAGGCCAATGTTGAGCAGATGCGAGTGCAGGCGCTCGACCTCGAGCATGATGGCGCGGATGTACTGGGCGCGCGGCGGGACATGAATGCCCTGGGCGCGCTCGACGGCCTCGGCATAGGCCACCGAGTGGGCGCAGCCGCAGATGCCGCAGATGCGGTCGGCGAGGAACGTCACGGCGTCATAGTTCAGGCGCGTCTCGGCGACCTTCTCCATGCCGCGGTGCACGTAGAACAGACGGTAGTCGGCGTCGACAATCGTCTCGCCCTCGACGAACAGGCGGAAGTGGCCGGGCTCGTGGGAGGTGATGTGCAGCGGTCCCATGGGAACGAGCGTGGTCTCCTTGCCCTTGGTGTCGGCCAAGAACTCGTAGTTTTCCATGTCGCTCGCGGGAGCGGGACGGAAGCGGTAGTCCATGGAGTCCTTGCGCAGCGGGTACAGGCCACTGGGCCAGTCATCGGGCAGCACCAGGCGGCGACGATCGGGCAGACCCTCGGGGATCAGGCCGAACATATCGCGCAGCTCGCGCTCGCCCCACACGCAGGCGGGGACGAACGGCGTCACGGACGGGAACGTCATCTTGGCGGGATCGACCTCGGTGCGCACGGTCACCCAGCCGGGGTCCTCCCCCTCCATGGAGATGACGTAGTACACGGCGTAACGGCCGCACAGGCTGCGCTCGTCGTTGCCGATGATCACGGGAATCCAGCCGTAACGCTCGTAATACAGGTAGTGAACGGCCTCGGGCAGCTTGTCCTGCTTGACGGTAATCGTCAGCTGGTCCTCGCACTGCCACTCGACCTTCTCGATGCAGCCCGGAACGGCGCGGCGCAGGGCCTCGACATGGCTCTCGCAGCGACGGGCATACACCTTGTTCTCAGTTTCAATCATTCGTTACTCCACCTCGCTCTGAGCGGTCTCGGTACCGAACACAGCGCGGTACATCGGCGTCGCGTGAAGTTCCTCGGTGCTCTGCTCGAGCACGATGCCGGTCGCGGTCTCCACACCGTGCACGAGGGGCAGCGGGGTGGCGATGCCAAACCACAAGATCATGACGGCCAGGATGATTTCGGGGATAAGCATGAGCGCCGGGGCCTCATGCTTGCCCATGCCCTGTGGTGCATGGCCGAATACCGACTTGAGTGCGATGCGGGTGAGCGCGGAGATGGCCACGGTAAGACCGAGGGCGACCACGACGACCAGCCACATGGGACCGGCGGTAACACCGGCGACAAAAGTCAGGAACTCGGAGATAAACATGCCAAAGGGCGGGAAGGCACCAAGGCCGAGCAGCGCCAGGACGGCGAGAGCGGCGGTTGCGGGGGCAACCTCGACGACGCCCTGGATCTTGGCCAAACTACGCGTGCCAAAGGCGTGCTGGATGTTGCCGGACACGCAGAAGGCAAGCGTCTTGGTAAAGCCGTGGAAGACGCAGTGCAGCAGGGCCGCGGCGATACCCAGCGGGCCACCGATACCCAGGCACAGGGCGATAACGCCCACGTTCTCCACAGACGAGTACGCAAAGCGGCGCTTGAGGTCGTCCTGGCGAAACATCGAAAGTGCCGCAACCAAAATAGACAGCGTGCCGACGATCAGCAGCAAAAGCTGCGGATACTCGGCGCCCACGGCCTGGATAGTAAAGCCGTAGAAGCGCATGATCACAAGCATGGCGCACTTAAGCAGCACGCCCGAGAGCAGGGCCGAGACAGGGCTCGGGGCCTGGGAGTGGGCATCGGGCAGCCAAGTGTGCATGGGGAACAGGCCGGCCTTGGTGCCAAAGCCGATCACGATAAACGCAAAGGCGAGGCGCATGAGCGTCGGGTCGAACTGGTCGGCGTACGGCAGCACGCACGACAGGAATGCGGCCTCGTGGGCATTGGGAATCACGTCGGCGGCGTTGGCGTAGATCAACAGCGTACCGAACAGGCCAAAGGCCACGCCGGCGGTGCAGACCATCGCATACTTCCAAGAAGCCTCGAGGGCCGTCTTGTTCTTGTAGATACCCACGAGGAACACGGTGGAAAGCGTGGTTGCCTCCACGGCGGCCCACGTGAGGATCATGTTGTTGGACAGGCACGCGAGCAGCATGGTGAACACAAACAGGCTAAACAGCGCAAAATACTGCTTGGCGCGCTCGGCGGGCATGGAGCCCTCCTCGATATCGGCCTTTACATAGGGCAGCGAGAACAGCCCCGTAAGAAAACCGATAAAGCCGATGAGCAGCACAAAGATGGCGCCCAGCGAATCGAGGTGGAACCACAGGCCAAGAGCGCTCGCGGTTTCGCCGCTCATAAGGACGTCACCGGCCGTCATTATCGACAGCACCAGGGCGGCTGCGACGGAGACCAGGTTGAGACCGGCAAACACGTTATAGGACGTGTTCTTGGGCAAAAACGCCATGACCAGCGAGAACACCAAAGGAGTCGCGAGCAGGGCGAGAATCAACGTTTCCATGGACTACCCCCTCAGCTCGGACAGGTCGCGCGCATCGAGCGAGTGGGAGTCGTCCCAAATGCGACGCACGACGATGGACATGATGATGACGGCAAAGATGGCGTCGGTGGCGATACCGATCTCGATGATCTCGGGAGCGGTGGGGGCCAAAAGCGCGAGCGTCACATGGCTGCCGTTTTCCATGAGGCAGTATCCAAAGATCTGCTTCATGATGTTGCGCTGCGAGATGATGCAGGTGAGGCCCACAAAGAAGTGAGCGAAGCTAATAGCGAGCGCTGGCGTTGCGACCTCGGCCGTGGGCAGGCTGATCTGCGTCACGACGGCAAAGCAGATCGCGACCTCGACGGCGATGATGCAGATGGCCCACGCGGGCTTAAGGCCGGCCTTGAGCGATGCGTCGCTCGGCTCGCCCATCTTCTTGTATGCGCGGTTGAGGATATAAGGGACCAGGACGACCTTGGTGATAAAGGCAGATCCAGCCCACATAAGCAGCTCCTGCGCTCCGGTGGTGACACCGAGCGTGGCAAGAAGCCCCACGAGCACCAGCGACTGCACCGCATACCAGCTGATGGCGTGCTTGATGTTCTTTGAGACGACCACCATGGTGGACGTGACGATCAGAAGGCCGCCAAGGATGTTGACGATCGAATAACCCATGTCGTTCTACCTCCTAACCGATCCAGCTGGCCGAAAGCGGGCCGCTGACGATAACCATGATGATGAGCACGATGAACACGAACGCCATCGCGCGGGGAAGCGGGGCTCCCGCAGCGACCTCTTCGCTCGGCTCGCCGGGCAGGCAATAGCCCATCCACTTGAGGAACCAAGCGAAGGTGGCGACGGTTTCGGCGACCATGATGCACACGAGCACCAGGATCGCAACGTTGCCGGCACCCACGGAAAAGCCGCCGGCGATGATCTGGAACTTCGAGAAGAACGTGTTCATGGGCGGCACGCCGGCAATGGCGAGTGCCGCGACACCAAAGCCCACGCCCGAGATCGGGTACTTCTTTACGATGCCGCGAAGCTTGGGCAGCATACGCGTGCCGAGGGTAAAGGAGAACGAGCCGGCAATCAGGAAGAACAGGGTCTTGGCGAAGGCGTGGTTAAAGATGTGGCACACGGCACCATCAAAGGCCAGCTGGCTGCCAAAGACCGAAAGGCCCAGACCAAAGAACACATAGGAGAGCTGGGCGATCGTGGAGAAGGCCAGCAGACGCTTCATGTCCTTTTGCGGCAGGTACATAAGGAAACCAAAGAGCATGGTGACCATAGCGTCGATAATGGCGACCCAGCCCACGATCTCGGGAATCTCGCCGGCAGAGACGAGTGCACGCGCGAACACGCACACGCCGACCTTAACCATGGAGGCGCCATGCAGGTAGGCCGAAACAGGCGTCGGCGCCTCCATGGCCGAAGGCAGCCACATGTACATGGGAACCTGTGCGGACTTGGCCCAGGCCGCAAACAGCACGAGCAAAAGGACGATAGCCTTGAGCTTGGCGTCGAGGCCGGCAATCGCGGTGATGGCGAAGGTGCCGGTGTGGGCAAACACGATGGCGGCACCCAGATACAGGCCGAGGGCACCGATATGCGTAATGATCAGGGCCTTCATGCCGGCCTTCTTGGCCGTAGGCGTCATGTAGTAGCTAATGAGGCCCCAAGAGCACGCACCCGTGATCTCAAAGAACACGAGCTGGCCCAAAAGAGTCGAGCTGTACACGAGGCCGGCCATGGCGCCGATGAAGGTCGCGAGGTACGCGTAGAAGCGACGACGCGGTGCGTCGGGATGCTCACGGTTATTCTCGCTCATATAGGGAATCGAATAGATCACGACAAGCAGGCCGATACCCACAAAGGCGGGCGCGAGCAGCGTGCTCATGCGATCGAAGGTGAATCCCATGACGAGGGTCTGCCCAAACGAGATCAGGGGGACCTGCGTGTCGGGCATGCCGGCGCCAGCGAAATTCGCGGCGAGGGCGATGGTGCAGACCGTCGAGACGGCGGCACCCAAAACGCTGAACCACTTGGCGTACGGACGGGGGAACAGGGCGACGAGCACCGAGGCCACCATCGGGGCCGCGATAGCGACCAAGCCGAGAAGGGACAGACTGACTGCAAATGACATTGTTTCTCCCTTCTCCTACACGCCGACGACCACGAAGACAAACGCCAGCACGGCGATGCCCACGACAGCCCAGGTCTGATTGCCGAGCACCTTAAAACGCGAGCGCGAGCAGGAGTTCTCGATCACGCCGCATACGACAAAGTCGACCAGGCACTTCACCAGGAAGATGACCGCGCCCAGAACGGCGGCGGCGCCCACGGTCGCGGGCTCGCCCCAGGGGACGAAGATCGCGCAGAACCAGGCGACAACCAGGACCTGCTTCATGGACATGGCGAGCTTGGCCATCGCAAGCGACGGGCCGGAAAGCTCGGCGAGAGGTCCTTCCTGAAGCTCCTGCTCGGCCTCGGCCTGATCAAAGGGCAGCTTACCGAGTTCCATGTAGCAAGCAATCGCAAAGGCGATGCCGGCGAGGATCACGGCGACCGGCGCGTCGATGGCGCCCGTCATGATGTGCTGACCCATGGTAGCGATGTCGGTGGAGCCGCACACCAGGGCAGCGGCAAACAGCGCCAGCAGCATGGACGGCTCGATGAGCACGCTCATGAGCAGCTCGCGGACGCCGCCGATACCGGCGTAGGCGTTGGACGAATCCACACCGCAGAGGGCGAAGAAGAAGCGGGCGAGCGCCAGGCTGTACATGATGGTGATGGCGTCACCAAAGACCGGGATGGGGCTTTGTGCCGTAAAGAGCGGCAGGCCCATCGCGAGCATAAAGGCGACGGCGAAGAACAGCGGCGGCATGATGCGCAGCGCAAAGCTCGCATCCTCGCTCTGGGACTCGGGGCGCGCAAAGAGCTTGGCCAGGTCGCGGTAGTCCTGCATGATGCTGGGGCCGCGACGGTTGTGCATCTTGGCGCGGATCACGCGGCCGAGACCGGAGAAGAACGGTGCGACGGCCATGACGACCACGCCCTGCAGAACGGCAAGTACGATGTTGTTCATGCTCTCCCCTCCTTAACCCATTTGCACGGCGAGCACGAGGAACACCACGAGTGCCGCGACGATGTAGCAGATATAGATGCTGTAGTTGCCGCCCTCGAGCTTAGTCGCGAGGTCGGCGAGCTTCTCGACACCCTTCTGCGGGGCATCGACAAGAACCTTGTCGGGTACGGGCTCCACAGCCTCGGCCACACCGGTGAGCTTCTGGAAGAAGTGCGCGATGGACCAGCAGACGGCCGTGCAGCGGTCGCGCAGCGTGTAGAGCGGCTGCATAAACCAGGACACCTCGGAGGCAAAGGTCGTGGCCACGACGGGCATATGCTCGTTGGGAGCATAGCCGCATGCCCACGGCTGGGACTTCTGCACCTTGCCGACGGTCTTGAGCTTGCGATAGCCGCAGGCAAGGCCGACGAGCACCACGAGTGCAATAGCGATCGCGGGCGTGGAGGTGGCAGCGCCGGAGTATTGGTTCATGAGCTCCATGCCCTCGGCGGCAAACACGCCACCGTACGGATGCAGCACGGACGCGGCGACATCGACCAGCACGGGCGCGATCACGGGAGCGCCAATGCCCAGCACGACGCAGATGGCCGCGAGCAGGCCCTGCGCAAACACCATGGGGGCGGGAACCTCCTTGGCATTGGCCGCGGCCTCGGAGCGGGGCGCGGAGGCAAAGGAGACGCCATAGGCCTTGACGAAGCACGTGACAGCCAGCGCGCCGGTAATGGCAAGCGCGACGGCAGCGAACACGGCCACGATCATGACGGCCTTGTCACCCTGCATGGCGGCGTTAAACAGCGACTGGTAGGTAAACCACTCGGACACAAAGCCGTTGAAGGGCGGGATGGCCGAGATGGCAAGCGCGCCAACGAGGAAGCAGATGGCCGTTGCCGGCATACGACGGAACAGGCCGCCCATCTTCTCCATATTGCGCGTACCCGTGGAGTACAGCAGCGCGCCGGCGCCCAAGAACAGCTCACCCTTAAACATCGCGTGGTTAAACGTGTGGTAGAGGGCGGCCATCAGAGCCAGGACGGCGATGCCGACCGAGTTGAGCGCCATGGCGGCCATGGAGGCGCCGACGCCGAGCAGAATGATGCCGATGTTCTCGACGGAGTGATAGGCCAGCAGGCGCTTGATGTCATGCTCCTGCAGGGCGAAGGCCACGCCGAGGACCGACGAGATTGCACCGAAGACCATGACCATAAGGCCCCACCAGACCTGAACGCCCGAGGCGGAGAGCAGGTCGAGACCAACCTTGAGGATGCCGAAGATACCGATCTTGATCATGCCGCCGGACATGAGGGCCGACACGTTGGACGGCGCCTCGGGATGTGCCTTGGGCAGCCAGCCGTGCAGCGGAATGATACCGGCCTTGGCGCCAAAGCCAAAGAAGGCGAGCACGAAGCACACGGATGCGACCGCGGGGCTAAACTGCGTAGCGCGGAAATCCGCAAAGGCAAACGAGCCACCGGCGAAGTTGGTCATGGTGAGGAAGCTCGCCATGATGAGCACAAAGCCCACGTGCGCGATCACAAAGTAGAGCCAACCGCCATGGATGGAGTTCTCGTTCTCCTCGATCACGACCAGGAAGTACGAGGTCAGCGACATGAGCTCAAAGGCGACCAGGAACCAAAACACGTTGTCGGCGGTGATGACGAGCATCATGGACGCCACGAAGGTGTTAAAGAAGAAACCGGCGCGGCCCTTTTTGCCCGGGTACTCATCAAAGTAGTTGAGACCGTAGATCGAACCGGCAAACGCGAGCACCGAGATGAGCGCCACGAACAGGCCGGACAGCTGATTGAGCAGCAGCTGGAAATGGGCAAACGGGAAGAACACGATGGTGTCGACCGACGTGACATCGCCCAGCACGGCCTGGATACCGGCCACAAACGAAAGCACCGCGGCGACGGCGCCGATAAGGCAGCCGGCGGTCTTGGCGGCGTTATCGGCCTTGATCAGCAGAACCGAGGCGAGCGCACCGATGCACGAGACGGCAAGCGATGCGATAAACAGCGTCATGCTATCCATTGTTTACGCTCCCTTCTGCTTTCTCGGACAGGCCCTGGGCCACAGCGGTAACGTCGACGGACGGACCGTTTTCGATCGAGCGCAGGCGCTTGGCCTCGTCGAGCTCGCGATCGGCCGCGCCGCCCATGACGGTCAGCGCCTTGGTGGGGCACGCCGCCACACAATGCGGGCCGTCCGGATCGAAGGCGCACAGGTCGCACTTGACTGCGCAGGTGTACTGACCGGGAGCCCACGTAAGCAGGCTGCTCAGGGACTTAGGATACGAAGGCGTCGGGTCGCACATGCCTGCGACACCGGCGATAGACGTGCCATCGGGATGGATGGCTCCGAAGGGGCACGCGATGGCGCACAGCCTGCACCCGATGCAGTCCTGCTCCTTGACGTGGATGCGATCGCCATCGTGCTCAATGGCATTCACCGGGCAAACCTCGGCGCAGGGGGCACCCTCGCAATGGTGGCAGGCAAGGGCGGCCGAAATACCGCCGGTCTTCACGAGCGCCAGGCGCGGCGTATCCTGAAGACCCTGCATCCGGTGGGCGTCGGTACAGGCGGACTGGCATGTTCCGCAGCCGATGCACCTCTCCGGGTTGATGTCGATGAAGCGGTTCATCCCCACTTCCTTTCAAAATAACGGGCCGGGCTCCCGAACGTACGGGACGCCCGGCCCAAAAAGCCAACGAGAACGGGACTACACGATTTGATTCACGTGCGTCTCGTCGTCGAACTTGGCGGCGCCAGGCTCAACGTCCTGGGGAGCGGCGGCGTCCACCAGAGCCTGCTTGAGCTCGGTGTACTGACGCTCTACCTCGCCCTCTGCCCAAACCTGGTCGGCAATGGCGTCGACCTGGCAGGCGGAGAACTTGTCCTCGGGCGTATGCGAGACCGGGTCGACCTTGTGGATGGTCAGCTCGTTGCACTTGCCGATCCACCACTGGTAGGTCATGTAGACCGTGCCCTTATTGATGCGATCGCTCACGTCGGCGCGGCTATATACCTGGCCGCGGCGGCTATGAATCGAGACGATGTCGCCGTTCTTGATGCCGCGCGCCTGGGCGTCCGCGGGATTCATGCGGACAAAGCCGGGCTCGTCGGCGAGCAGCGCCAGCGTCTTGCAGTTGCCAGTCATCGAGCGGCAGCTGTAGTGACCGACCTCGCGGACGGTGCACAGAATGAGCGGGTACTCATCGTCGGGAAGCTCGGAGGGCGCCTCCCAGTCGTGCGCCATCAGGTTGGCGCGGCCGTCCTTGGTGGTGAACTTGCCACCAGCGAACATGTCGGGCGTACCGTGGTCGTTCACATCGGTGCTCTTGACGGGCCACTGGGCGTAGCCGCCCTCGGGAGCCATCTTCTCGTAGGTCGCGCCCACAAAGTTGGGGCACAGGCTAATGCACTCGTTCCAGATCTGCTCGGTGTTGTCATAGTGCATGGGGTAACCCATGCGCGTAGACAGATCCGCGAAGATCTCCCAGTCGTGACGGCACTCGCCCTTGGGCGGAACGGCCGCGTCAAAGTGCTGGAAGCTACGGTCGGATGCGGTAAAGACACCCTCGTGCTCGCCCCAAGAGGTAGCGGGCAGGATGACGTCGGCGAGCATGGTCGTCTGCGTCATAAAGATGTCCTGGCAGATGAACAGGTCCAGCTCGGAGAGCGTCTTGCGCATACCGGCCGAATCGGGCTCGGTCTGCACCGGGTCCTCGCCGTAGTTGTAGAAGCAGTGCACCTTGCCCTCGTCGACCAGGTGACCCAGGTCGGTGAGCTTGTAGCCCTCCTCGAGCGGGAGCTTTTCCTCGGGCACGCCCCAAGCCTTGGCAAACTTGGCACGCACTGCCGGGTCGGTGACCTTCTGGTAGCCAGGGTACAGGTTGGGCAGCATGCCCATATCGCAGGAGCCCTGGACGTTATTCTGGCCACGCACGGGCGCGAGGCCGGAATTGGGTTTGCCGATCTGGCCGGCAACGCAGGCGATGGAGGCGATGGTGTGCACCGTCTTCAGGTTCTGCTTCTGCTGGCATACGCCCATGCCCCAGCCAATGATGGCAGAGGGCTTCGCCGTGGCGTACATCTCGGCAGCTTGGTGGATCAACGCGGGCTCGACACCCGTGATGTCCTGTACGGATTCGGGAGTGTAGTTCTTGATGGTCTCCCACCACTCGTCAAAGCCGTTCGTGTGCTCGGCGACGAATTCCTTGTCGTAGAGGCCATCGTTGACCAAGCAGTTGGCAAAGGCGTTGAGGAACGCAACGTTGCAACCGTTCTTGATCGGAAGGTAGAGATCGGCGATACGCGCAGTTTCGATATGGCGCGGGTCGGCGACGATGATCTTGCAACCCTTTTCTTTGGCTCGCACGATACGCCTTGCGACGATGGGGTGCGAATCGGCAGGGTTATAGCCGAAGAGGAAAATGCAGCCCGCATCCTCCATACCGGGGATGGAGCATGACATGCAACCCGAACCAACCGTGTCCATCAGACCGAGGACAGTAGGGCCGTGTCAAGTACGGGCGCAGTTGTCCACGCTGTGGGTGCCGATGCACGCACGCGTAAACTTCTGCATGACGTAGTTCGCCTCATTGCCGCCGCCTCGCGAAGAGCCGGTAGTCATGACAGCGTTAGGACCATATTCGTCAATTATGGCCTGCATCTTAGATGCGGTGAAATCCAGTGCCTCGTCCCAGCTTACGCGCTCAAGATCCGCGCCCTTGGTGCGGCGGATCATCGGGTGCAGTACGCGAGGAGTCAAGATCTTGGTGTCGTTGATGAAGTCGTAGCCGCTCATGCCCTTAAGGCACAGCTCGCCCTGATTGGTGATGCCGTTGAGCGGTTCGGTACCCACAACCTGGCCGTTTTGGACCAAGAGGTTAAACTGGCAACCGGCGCCGCAGTACGGGCAGATCACTTTATGCTTCTCCATGACACCCTCCTTCCTTTCTCTGCTACCGAATACTCGGTACTTATTTGACAATCATTGGGCCTGTCGCCCGACGCTTACGCCTCGTTTTCGATGGTGGCGCGGGCACGCTCGGCAGTCAGTTCTGCCAGACGCTCCTCGTCTACCAGGGTGAGGCCCTTGGTCGGACACGCCTCGGCACACGCCGGACCGCCGGGACGGTCCACGCACAGGTCGCACTTGAGCACGAAGCTCTTAGTCTGCGAACCCACGCGCACGTCGCCCATCAAGACGGGGACCTGCGTGGTCGCCACGCTCACGGCGCCAAAGGGGCATGCCATGACGCAGCTCTTGCAACCGATGCAGTTGTCCTCGTTGACGCCGATGCGATGGTTCTTTGGGTCAAAGAACAAGGCGCCCGTGGGGCAGGCCTTGGCGCACGGAGCGTCCTCGCAGTGGTGACATGCCACCGGCGCGGAAATCTCGTAGGTGCGCGTTACGCGCAAGCGAGGTGCGGCGATGTTGCCGGGAATATCGTGTGCCTCGATACACGCCGCCATGCAGGTTTGACACCCAATGCAGCGTGAAGAATCAGCCACGACTCGTTTATTGCCCATGTTGTTCACTCCCTCCTGAATCCCATGCCGGAGAGACCCTGTCGACGTAGTCCCGGACCGCCCGTGGTCCGGCATCGGCGTATCGAGTGCATGCGGCGAAACAGGCACTTCGATAGAATTCCTCCAACGATATACAGGTTAAATATACGCAGTTGCAGGGGGCAAACTTGAGCATAGGCCCTGCAATACGGGTGTATTGCAGGGGTTTTGGCAGGTTGGAATTATTCTCTAGAAGCTATAAAGGTGAGTGTATTACATGCGTACATCCAAGGGAGATTTCACGCTCGCTTATAAAGGACGTAATACGTTTGTGATAAATTTCGCGCTCATTAACTTGAATGCAATAAAGTAGTGGTTATAAGATTAGCTATTAATATCCGATGCTGCATTTGACCATTCATATTGCACGCTCATTAAGGGGGGCCAGTGATGTCATCGACTCAAAAAAGAGACATCCTGCAGGTGCGCATTCGCGAGGAAGACAAGCAGCATGCCGAGCATCTCTACGACGCCATGGGCACATCGCTCGCCGAAGCCGTCCGCCTATTTGTCGCGCAAAGCATTTTGATGCGCAAGCTTCCCTTTCAGCCAGTCGCCGTGCGCTCAAAGGACGGCACCGCCGCCTATGGATCGCTCAAAGCATATGGTGACCCCAATCGCCGCTCCGAGGAGCGCAATGCCTGGATTGAATACCTTGCTACAGAAAGCGACGATTCGATTTTGGGCCCCGAGGAAGTAGATATCCATGAGTAGCACCATCATCGACGAGACCGTCATCCTGCGCTACCTGCTTGACGACGACGAAGTTCTGTCCCCGCGCGCCGCCAAGGTCATCGCCACGCGCACCGCTCGCGTCTACCCCGAAATCATCACGCGTGTCGTGGTCACGCTGCGCGACGTCTATAAGGTTCCCCGCGTTGAGATTGCTACGGCCATGAGAAGGCTGCTCGATGACGTCATGGTCGACGAGCCCACCGTTGTCGCCCTTGCCGTCAAACTCTTTGGCAAGACTAATATGGACTTTACTGACTGTCTGCTTGCCGCCCGTACCGCCATCTACAACGATGATGTCGTGAGCTTTGGCAAGCCCATCATCCAAGGCATGATCGATTACCGCCACAAGCGCCAAACCGCAGCCGAAGCCCGCAGCCGCAGCACCGACTCCACCATCGACAAACTCCGCCACCACCCCCGCAGCTAACCGCCAGGCAACGGCATCGCCCGCCCCTCAGCCCCATCCCCTCCTAAGTTGCGGTGAAATAGTTCCTGGATTTAGGCTTATTCGAGCTTTTCAGGAACTATTTCACCGCAACTTTCTGTAAGGGTGGTTTTTAATACCGCCGAGGGGCGCTAATCAACCGTTTGCCGATATGTTTGGCTCTGACTCATGGCTCTGACCTGCCCCGTCAAGCTTTTGGTCAGTTCATGGCAAGGTCTGGCGGACCAAATATGGGATAGCGTAGTGTCACTCACTCCCCCTCGAGACCATGGGGTCGAAAATGAGTCATGATAAACGCTGTTCCAAACCGCAAGTAGAGCTGTTCTTCAGGTTATTCGAGGCCCATCATGGCGAGCATCTGTTTGTAGCCACCAAAAAATGGGATGAACGCTGTGCCTACGCGCTCATGCAAAAAGAGATGATTATTCGACTCTACAACCATGTCTACGCTGATCCCGCATATTGGAATGACCTCGGCGTCGAAGATCGCATCTTTCAATTGGCATCCGCTATTGCGGTCGTTGAACCGGATGCCGTGTTTTGTGGAGCAACGGCGGCACTGCTCTATGGCATCGGTTCTGCATATTCGCTTCTCGACAAGGTGCAAGTGCTGCTGCCGCGTTCCACCAGACGCGATATGTACGAATTCGTTGAATACCGACGCTGGCGGTCGGGCGACGTATGGCAGCTCGGCCCGTTTACGTTAACGGATCCATATCGCACGGTGGTCGACATCGCCCGAACGAGCGCTTTTCGATATGCACTAGGCTATGTCGACGGGTTGGCTCGTGAGTACGGTGTCGAGCGTGAAGAATTGCGTGCATATGCACAAGCGAACTGCCGCGGACTGCACGGCATCGCGCGCGCATTTGACGTTTTTGAACACATGGATGGCAGATCGGATAACGGTGGAGAATCCGAAGCACGGGCGGCAATGATTCTGGCGGGAGTTGCCGCTCCCGAACTTCAGGTTGAAATCACTCGACCGGGAAACGCCAGCTATTATTTGGCAGATTACGGCTGGCAGATGCCAAACGGCTCTTGGATGCTGGCTGAGCTGCATGGACTAGGCAAGTTTGAGGACGATGCCCAAAATGATCCGGAACATACTGCGGCAAAAACCTATCGAGCTGCCCTCATGCGCGATGCGAACCTGCGTGCCATGGGCCACAACGTCATTCATTTCGAGCTCTCAGACACCTACGATGTCAAGGCGTTCGGCTCCATGATACGCGGCTACGGTATACCAACCACAAAACCCTACCTAGAGTCCTGACCGGCTGTCCTCATCTTCTCGACAACAGAACCCATCATCGACCCAGCCCGCTCGGCCTCAATAAGTTGCGGTGAAATAGTTCCTGGATAACAGCTTTTGCGGCTAATCCAGGAACTATTTCACCGCAACTTAGGTGGGGATGTGGGGTCCCGGCATGTATATGAAAACGGCTCTGGCACCAAATAGAGCCAAAGCCGTTAAAACTATCTTATGGAGCGGGCGACGGGAATCGAACCCGCGTCATCAGCTTGGAAGGCTGGGGTTCTACCATTGAACTACGCCCGCAAGATATGGTCGGGACGACAGGATTTGAACCTGCGACATCCTGCTCCCAAAGCAGGCGCGCTACCAAACTGCGCCACGTCCCGAAGGTGTTGAGCAGCTAAGGTCTAAACCTTGCGTGTCCCAAAGCGAAGGAAATTATAGGGGAGACTCCCCGCCTGTGCAAGCGGCGATACCCTAGTTCCTCGAATGTGCGACAAACTTGCTGTGGAGCAGACCGATCACAAACGCCACCACGGCAACCGGCGCCCACGCGGCACCGATATCTGCCAGTGGCAGCGCATCAAACGGTAGCCACGCGCCCGCAAAGAACGCGTCGCGAACCGAGGTGATCACGCTCTGCACCGCGACAACGCCGCCGACCCAAACCCACACTTGCGGATGCGCGTCGCAAAAACCGTGCACCAGGCCCATAAGCACCAGCACAAAGGCGACGGGATACAAAGCGTTGAGCATGGGCACCGAGAACATAAGGATCACGTCGAGGCCCACATTGGAGAGCACGCACGAAAACGCTGCAAACACAAAGGCGAGAATCGCAAAGGGACGGCGCATGGCCTCCTCGGAAGCCTCAGCTCCCCCTTCGACCACATACGTCTCGCAGAAGTAACGCGAGCAGCAGCTAATAAGGCCGATGCACACGTTCATGCATGCAAGGAAAAAGATAGCAAAGACCACGACCGTGCCGGCAAGACCAAAGTGCATAGAGGCCGAACGCGCAAGGATCGCGGCGCCGTTGGTGGCATCGGGCATAACCGTGCCAAGCTGCATGCCGGCAAGCGCCAGGCCGCAGTAGATGATGGCCATGAGCACACCGGCGATCACACCGGAGCGTGAGATCTCGAAGGCCACGCGCTTATCGTCGGTAACACCCAACTCGTGGATGGTCTCGGCGATGATGATGCCGAAGGCGAGCGACGCGAGCAGGTCCATGGTCTGATAGCCAGTTAAAAAGCCCTGCACGGCGGCGCCTGCATCGTAGGGAGCCTGAGGCGCGGCAGCGGGACCAAGCGGCGAGATCACAGCAGCACCCACGACCAGCACGATGAGCGCAATGAGCGCGGGACCCGTAATGCGACCGAGCACGCGTGTGATGACGCCGGGGCGTAACGTAAGTGCAAATGCGACCACGAAGAAGGCGACGGCAAACACCAGGCGAGCCGTGCCAAGCGAGATGCCCTCGGGCAGCAGCGGCACCAACATTTCGAAGGCCGTGGAGCTCGTACGCGGAATGGCCAAGCACGGACCGATGGCCAGATACACCGCCGCAACGAAGAATTCGCCGAACTTGGGGTGCACGCGGCCGGCAAGCTCGCGCGCCGTTCCGGCAAGCGCCACAGCGATAAAGCCCATAACGGGCAGGCCGATAGCGGCAATCAAAAAGCCGATCATGGCAAGCGGCGTGGCTGTACCGGCCTGGAGTGCCAGCAACGGCGGAATGATGAGGTTGCCGGCGCCAAAGAGCATCGAGAACAGGGCGATGCCGACGGTGACGACATGGTCGGAGCGCAAACCGCGCGGAGCGGATGAGGCCATAGGACCACCTTTCGGGTCGAAACAAAAACGGGACGGGCAAAAACACCCGTCCCGCAAGTATAAACGGTCTAGCAGCTTTAGCAGGCTAAATCGCGCAAAGCGTCAATCGCGGTGTCGACTTCCTCGTCCGTGTTGAAATACCCAAACGAGAAGCGAACGACACCCTGACGCTCGGTCCCCAGCGCACGGTGCATGAGCGGAGCGCAGTGGGCGCCGGGGCGTGTCGCAATCCCCCACCCTTGCATGAGTGCGTCCGAGATCTCGGCAGAGTCGATATCACCCACGTTGAGTGAGACGATCGCCGAGCGCACGGGCTGGTCAAACGCACCGTAGAGCGCAATGCCGGGGATTTCGCGAACACCGACGAGGAAGCGCTCTGCAAGCGAGCGCTCATGCGCCGCAATCGCCTCGACCCCGCCTTGTGCCTCGATATAGTCGAGACCGGCAGAAAGTCCCGCGATGCCGTGACCGTTGAGCGTGCCCGCCTCAAGGCGCGTGGGCCACTCAAGCGGCTGCAGCGCATCGAAGCTGTGCACGCCCGTGCCGCCCATGGCCCACGGAGCCACGTCAATGCCCTCCGCCACGGCCAGGCCGCCGGTCCCCTGCGGACCCATGAGCCCCTTATGGCCGGTAAAGCACACTATGTCGAGGCCCATGGCCTGCATATCGACACGCGCCGTACCGGCAGACTGCGAGGCATCGACGATCACAAGCGCACCTGCCGCATGGGCCATGGCCGCTACGCGCGCAATGTCGACCGCGTTGCCGGTAACGTTGGAGGCGTGCGTCACAACCACGACACGCGTACCGGGCGTGACTAGCCGCTCGAGCTCGTCGTAGTCGAGAACGCCGCTAGTATCACAGCCCGCATGCTCAACGGTCACACCCTGCTCTGCCGCCAGGCGATTGAGCGGGCGTAGCACCGAGTTGTGCTCGAGCACCGTCGTGACCACGCGGTCGCCGGGGCGCACCACCCCGTTGATGGCGGTGTTGAGCGCCGCCGTAGAGTTGGGCGTAAAGCACACATGGTCCGCCCTCGGGCAACCCAAAAGGCGCGCGAGCTTGGCACGGCAAGCGTGAATCGTACGAGCGGCATCGAGGGCACCAGACGTGGCACCGCGCCCGGCATTGCCGAGCGAACGCATCGCCTGTGTCACGGCATCGATGACCGTCTGCGGCTTGTGCATGGTCGTCGCCGCGTTATCCAGGTAGATCATCGCACGACCTCCCACATATCGATCACGGTAAAGCCCTCGGTGGGAACGCCCGCCGCGGCGAGTTCGCCGCGCAGCAGCTCCTCATCGGCAGGCAACGCCTTCCACGCCAAACCGCAGCCAGCAGCGACCTCCCCGGGCACGGGAATCGTTCGCCCGGGAAGGCCGCGCTCGATGCACAGGGACTCGCACCCCATGGCGGCCGCCGTGGTGGGAAACGTGATGACAAGCGCCGGGCGCTTCTCCCTCATGGCAACTCCAACCAATACGCTACGGGCGCACGACGCGCACGGCCTGCTCCATCTTCTCCACGATCACGTACATGTTGGTGACCTCGCCCACCGCAAGCTGGTCTTTAATGCCATAATGGTCCAGGCAGGTACCGCAGGTGAGAATCTCGACGCCCTGCTCGGCCAGCCCCTTCAGGTCATCGAGCACCGGCGAGCCCTCGACGGTGAGCTTGGCGCCGCCGTTGTAGAACAGCATGGTCGAGGGCAGTTCCTCCTGCTGCGTCACGGCAAAGATAAATGCCTTCATGAGCTTGTGGCCCAGCTCGTCGTCGCCACGGCCCATGCAATCGGTGTAGACGGAAATGACGAGTTTGCCCTTGCCGGCGCTGGCGTCACAGAAGGCAGCGCCATCCTGCTCGGGATCGGCCACGGCAACGGCGCCAGAAGTCGCGACGGTCACGTGCCACTCGGCGTCCGAGATCTTCTCGACCGAAGCCGTGCAGCCCTTCTCCTGCGCCATCTTGGAGATGTTCTTGACGGCGGTCTCGTTGTCGACCGAGGTCACCACGGCACCCTCGCCATCGAGCTGTTTGAGCGCCTTAAGCGTCTTGACGACGGGCAGCGGGCAGGCATCGCCCATGGCATTGACTTCAATCTTGGTAGACATAGTTTTTCCTTTCGAATAAATCGTTTTAGAACGGTGCATAGTTCAATAAATGTGTCGTTAACGGACAACGTGGACGGCAGGACCGCCTGGCACCGGCTCGCACACGCGACCGACTACGGCGGCGATACGTCCTTCGGCATGCAGGCGGCGCGCAAGCTCATCCACATCGACAGCAGGTGCCGCGATAAGCAGGCCACCAGACGTCTGCGGATCATATAGCGCATCCAGCATGCCAGGCTCCAGGCCCTCGTCGGCAGCCACGCGTGGGCCAAAGAAGTCCTGGTTGCGGTAGGCGCCGGCGGGGATAATGCCAAGACGCGCCATGTCGAGCACCTGGTCAAAGAGCGGTACCGCTCCCGACGTAAGCTCGATCTGCACGCCCGAGCCCTCGGCCATCTCGCACGCGTGCCCAATCAGGCCAAAGCCCGTAATGTCGGTGCAGCCGTGAAGCTCAAGTCCCTCGGCCAGACGAATCGGCGCCTCGTTGAGGGTTCGCATCGAGTCAAACATGGCTGCGGCCTCGTCCTGCTCGATGAGCTCGCCCTTAATGGCCGTGGTGATAATGCCCGAGCCGACCGCCTTGGTCAGCAGCAGAACATCGCCCACGTGCGCGCCGCTGTTGGCGAGCATGCGGTCGAGCGTGACAAAGCCGCTCACGGACAGACCGTACTTGGGCTCGTCGTCGTTGATGGTGTGGCCGCCCGCGATGGAGCAGCCGGCCTCGACGCACTTGTCGGCGCCACCCGCCAAAATCTGCCCGGCAACCTCAACGCCCAGGCAACTGGGTATGCAGAGCAGGTTCATGGCATGGCTCGGCCGCCCACCCATGGCGTAGATGTCCGACAGCGAGTTGGCCGCCGCGATCTGGCCAAACAGGAACGGGTCGTCGACCATTGGCGGGAAGAAGTCGATGGACTGCACGAGCCCCAGGTTCTCCCCTACGCGGAAGACGCTCGCATCGTCGGAGGTATCGAACCCCACGACCAAGTTGTCGTTATGCACATTGGGCAAGTCGCCCAGGACCTGGGCGAGGGCTCCAGGAGCCAACTTAGCGGCTCAACCGCTCGCGGCCGTCATGGACGTGAGCCTCATGGTGTCCTTAGCCATACGAACCCCCTTCCATCAAATCAACGACTTTAAGTATACGCCCCAGGCACGCTTCCCAAGAGACCGCCGACGGCTCGAACGTCGAAGGCGGCGCCGCAAGCGCCTGCGCGATAGCATCTGCCAGCGCGCGCTCAAACAGCGGAAGGTCGGCCGCCACGGGCGTGTCGACATCCGTCATACGCGGCGACGCCACCCACGTCACGGGAGCACCGGGAAGCATCGCCTCCATCCAGGGACGAACGCCGGGCAAATCGGTCGCCACAGCTTTGCAGCCGCACGCGAGGGCCTCGATCGTCACGAGCGGCAGACCCTCGTAAAACGAAGGCAGCACAAAGACGTCGGAACTGCGGTAGGCACGCACGAGTTCATCGCTATCCAGGCGCCCCGCCAGCGTCACCGGCACATCCGAGGCCGCGGTCAAGCGCTCGATACGCGCGTACTCGGCATCGTCCCCGCGGCCGCCCACAAGTACCAAGCCAGATGGGCGGACGCCATCGTCAATCGGCAATGACACAGCTCGAACCAGCGACTCGACGCCCTTTTTAAAGCAAATCTTGCCCACGTACACAAGCGATCCCGGCTGCCTCGCCACGCTTGCGTCGCGGCAGAAGACGCGATGGTCGTAGCCCGTCCCAATCACGTGGATACGATCGGCATCGACGCCGCACACCAGGCCAATCTGTTCAGCCTGCTCGGCATGGAGCGCAAAGACGGCATCGAGCCGACGAACCGCGCGTACGATGCGATCGCGTTCGAGCGCATGCGAACGCAGCTGGCGAAGGTCGGTCGAATGGCACACGGCAACAACCGGAACGCCCCGGACGCACTCGCGCGCCAATGCGGTCACCAGATACAGGTGATGGCAAAGCACCAGATCGGGCCGAAACTCAGCCACCGCCCGATCGATTGCAGCAGCAAATGCCCGCTCAAATGCCTTGAGCATCGAAGGCGTCAGGTCACGATAGCGTGTGGAGGGATAGGGCATGACATCGGACATACCGCAGATGGGAAACGGCAGCTCGGGCGACTCGAACGGTACGGCAAACACGGCAGCACGCCGGTCCAGCTCGCCTTGGGTATCACCCGGTGCCGCGCCGCAAAGCACGGCGGCGCGATGCCCCGTCTCGATCTGCTCGCGCACAAGCGCGGCAAGGTAGGTGCCACTGCCGGTGCTATCTGGTTTTTGTGCCGAGATATTGAGGATGCGCATGTCGCGGTACACCCCTAGGCCAAGGCGGCGGCGCGGACAGCCGCGCCGATCGCTCCGGCAAAGCGAGCCTGGGGCGAGGTGGTCACCGGCGACCCCAGTAGCTCGCCCAACCGCTCCACCACGAAGGCGTTCTCGCACAGGCCACCGGTCAGGTAGTACGGGGCGCCCGCGGCCTGCCCGGCCATGGTCGCCACGCGCGAGACCACGCTGTCGATCACGCCACGCGCAATGTTCTCGCGCGGCTCACCGCGACCGATCAGGCTGATGACCTCGCTTTCGGCAAACACGGTGCACATGCTGCTGATCTTGGTGGGCTCGCCGGAACGCGCCAGGTCGGCCATCTGCTGCTGGGAAATGCCCAGGCGGTCGGCCATGATCTCCAAAAAGCGCCCCGTTCCGGCAGCGCACTTGTCGTTCATGGCAAATTTGGCCACGCGGCCGCCTTTAAGCTGGATGACCTTGGTGTCCTGACCACCCACATCGATCACGGTACCGTGATCGCCAAACAGACGCACGGCACCGGTGCCGTGGCAGGTAATCTCGGTCACGACCTTATGCACATAGGGCACGGCGACACGACCGTAGCCGGTCGCGACCACGCGAACATCGTCGCCCGTCACGTCATAACCCGCCGCTGCCAGTGCCTCGCGCAACCGCTCGGAAGCATCGACCGAGGAGAACCCGGTTGGCTGCACGCACGTCCACGCCACCGAACCATCCCCATCGATCACAGCGGCCTTAGCCGCCGTAGACCCGATATCGATCCCGATCCCTATCATGGCTCTCTCCCAATCTAAACATCAAAGGTAGCGGCGCGTTCAGGCGCCTTAGCTCTAGGTTTCTCAGGTGCCGGAGATTGCCCCGAAAGAGGAGCGCAGCGTACTTTGGGTACGCAAGCGACGGTTTGAGGGGCAAGATCCGGTGCCTGAGGAAGCTAGAGGGTTTCGATGAAGGCGGCGATGCGGGTCTCGATCTGGCCCATGTCGCCGTTGCTGTAGTCGGTCTCGATCTTCATGTACGGAATATCCGCACCCTCGACGGCCTCCTGCATGCGCGCACTCTCAACGTTGAAGGTGTGGCACGCCTGGAGCACGCTCTCCACCACGCCATCGACATGATACTTCTCGCACATGGCCAGCGTGTTTTCCATACGACCGTCGTTGGGCGTCATGACCGAGCAGTTGATATCCAGGTAGCGGTCGGCGATGGCGCGCAGGATATCGGGAGCCTCCGGATCGATCATCATGGCCGCCGTACGCTCGCCCGAGCAGTCGTCCATGCACACGACCACGCCGCCGTTGGACTCGATGGTGCGACCGATCTTGTTGATCACGCCGCCCACCGGGCAGCCAGTAATCAGGATGCACTTGGCATCTGCCGCGACCGGGCGCTCACCCGCGTCGTAGGCCTCGCGCAGCTTGACGACCTTTTGCTCCAGCTGCTGCGTATAGGCCTCGATATCAAAGCTGAACGTACCGGCAAACATGGTGCTCATCAGGTCGACGCCGCTCATGGCCGCAGGCTGGTTGGCCTGAAGCGCAAACATCTCGAGCTGCGCCGCACGCAGACGGTTGCGACGACGGACGGCAGCGCGCAGGTCGTCATCGGTGATCGTAATACCGTAGAAGTTCTCGAGCTCCTCCTTGAGCAGGCGGCACTCCTCGTACCAGCCCTCGCGCTCGTAGGCGCGATCGCGGCCCTGCGGCAGGTGCAGAATGTGCGTGCGCTTAAGCTCGTTGAGTAGCTCGTACATCTTCTTCTTGCCGTCGCAGGTGGTCTCGCCGATGATCATGTCGCTAAAGTACGTAAACGGGCACTTTTGCGAATAGGCAAAACCGTACGTCGACTTGATGAGCGGACAGAGATTTGCCGGCAGCACCTTCTCGGCCTCGGGAATCACCTCATCGGATGTGCCGCACAAGGCCACACTTGCAGCGCCCGCGGCATCGATAATCTCGAGCGGCGTATAGCTGCACAAAAAGCCGACCAGGCGATTGCCGGCCTGTTTGTAATCCTTAACGCGAATAAACGCCGCCTTGCGCTGCTCGTTGAACTCCTCAAACGTGCGCGGCAACGGCTGTTCCTCGATATCGGCCATAGTAGTTCCCCTCTCTTGCACCGATATACCGACAATTAAACAACGAACCAACGCCATACTCAAAAGGAAGCATCCTCTAGGGAATGGCGTCGATAAGCTCCTGCGTATACGGATCGCTCGGGCGCGCGATCACGTCCTCGGCCGTGCCTTCCTCGACAAGACGACCGTGGTAGAGCACGCCAATCCTGTCGGACATATGCCGAACCACACGCATATCATGCGTGATAAACAGCAGCGCCACGCCCGTCGTGCGCTGCAGGTCGCGAAGCAAGTTGAGCACTTGGGCCTGCACGGACACGTCAAGCGCCGAGACCGGCTCGTCGCATACCACAAGGCACGGCTCGCAAATAAGCGCCCGTGCCAAATTGAGTCGCTGACGCTGTCCCCCCGAAAGGTCATGCGGATAGCGGTCATAATGCTCTGCCAGAAGACCGACCGAGGCCAGGGCCGAGAGCGCGCGCCCATGGCGCTCATCCGCATCGCGCACGCCGGCGATAATCAGCGGCTCCTCCAAAATGCGGCCGACACGGTTGCGCGGGTCAAAAGCCGTAGAGCTATCCTGGAATACCAGCTGGATCTCGCGGCGGAACGGCTTGCGTTCGCGCTCCGACATCGTGGCGAGGTCGTGCCCGCGATAGACAATCGAGCCGGAATCCGCACGCTCGAGACCACAGATCAGGCGTCCAGTCGTCGACTTGCCCGATCCGGATTCGCCAACCAGGCCATAGACCTCGCCCGGCGCGATCTCAAACGACAGATCGTCCACGGCGGTAAAGGCCTGACGCTTAAAACCTGAGCCCGGCATGGGATACGCTTTAGTCAGATGTGAGACCCTAAGCAGGGCTTCGCTATCAACAGCCATGGCACTCCCCTTTCTCGACAAGCCAGCATTTAGACCGGTCGCACGCATTCACGGCAATCAGCGGAGGCTCCTGCGCGCGGCAACGCTCGTCCGCCCGGGCGCAACGAGGCGCAAAGCGGCATCCACAGGGTATTGCCGTAAGCGGCGGCACTGTGCCCGGAATATCCGCCAGCGTGTCAACTCGCTTGCCTTCGAGCGGCGGAATGCTCGCGATGAGCCCCTGGGCATACGGGTGGCTCGGGCGCTCCATAAGGCCGCAGGCGTCGATCTCTTCTACGATTTGGCCCAGATACATGACGTGCACGCGTGAGCAGATGCTCGTAACGACACCCAAATCATGGCTGATAAAAAGCACCGCCATGTTCTCGGTGCGGTTGAGGTCGCGCAGTAGGTCGAGGATCTGCTTTTGGGTGGTGGTGTCGAGTGCCGTGGTGGGCTCATCGGCAATCAGCAGTCGCGGATGACCGGCAAGCGCCATGGCAATCATCACGCGCTGGCGCATACCGCCGCTAAAATCGCCCGGATACATGTCGAAGCGAGCCGCGGCATCTCGAATTCCCACACGCTCCAACAGCGATAGAGCCTCGTTGCGGGCTTCGCGTCGGCTCACCTTACGGTGGGCCCTCACCGCCTCGATAACCTGCGCGCCCACCGTCATGACGGGGTTGAGTGAGGACAACGGATCCTGGAAGATCATGGCGATATCGCAGCCGCGCACCTCGCGCATGCGCTTGAGCGGGCGCGCGAGCAGGTCCTCCCCGTCAAAGAGAATCTGACCGGTATAGGCCATCTTCTGTTCATGCTCCAATAGACGCATGACGCTCTGGGCAAACACCGACTTACCGCAGCCGGACTCGCCGACAACACCAACGATCTCGCCGGCATCGATATGTAGGTTGAGTTTGTTGACGGCTTCCAGCGCGTTGCCATCGCGGCCCACAAACGAGATGCAGAGGTCGCGCACGTCCAAAAGATGTTCGCTCATGGGCTAGTCCTCCTTGGTCTTGGGGTCGAGGGCGTCGCGCAGGCCGTCGCCGGCAAGGTTCAGCGAAAGCACGCTCGCGATGATGGCGATAGCCGGGAAGAAGATCATCCACCAGGCTTTGCGCATAACGTTCTTGCCTGCCTGCAGGATGTTTCCCCAGCTGGCGTCGGGTGCCTTGATACCCAGGCCCAGAAACGAGAGGGCGGCCTCCGAGAGCACGGCCTCGGCAAAGACGAAGGTCGCCTGCACCAGGAAGGGTGCCATAACGTTGGGCACGATATGCAGCCACACGATGCGCGCGGTCGAGGCGCCCTGCACGCGCAGGGCTTCCACAAAGGGCTCCTCCTTGACCACCATCGCACGCGAGCGCACGATACGCGCCATGCTGGGCGTATAGACGATGGAGAGCGCAATGATGACGTTCCAGACCGAGGCGCCCATCATGGCCATGAGTGCGATAGCCAAAAGCACACCCGGAATGGACATAAGGCCGTCGCAGATGCGCATGAGAATATGATCGAGCCTCTCGTTGTAGCATGCATAGGCGCCGATCACCAAGCCGAGCGCACTCGTCGCGAGCGTGACGGCAATGCCAACGCCAAGCGACACGCGCGCGCCCACGATGACGCGGGCAAGCAGGTCGCGGCCAAAGTCATCGCAGCCAAAGGGATGCGCGGGCGAAGGTGCCGAAAGTCGCAACGTCATCTCCTGCGCATTGGGATTAACCGTCCACACCAGCGGACCGACGAGCGCGATCAGCGCAATCGCCAGGAAAATGCAGCCGCCGACCACAAACCCCTTGTTGGCAAGAGCCTTCTTAACGTTTGCCATCATGCATCGCCCCATTTGCGGGCGCGCGGGTCAAAAGCGCCGTAGGCAAGGTCGACGGCCAGATTGATCACCGAATTCAACAAGGCGACGACCAGAAGCACGCCCTGAATCACCGGATAGTCGCGACGCTCGATAGAGCTCGTGACCAGCTGGCCCAAACCGGGGATGTTAAAAATGGCCTCAGTCACCACGGCGCCCGTAATCAGGGCGCCAAAAGAATAGCCGACCGAGGTGAGAATCGGCAGCGCTGCGTTGCGCAGGGCATGGGCCAGCACCACGCGAACCTCGGAGACGCCCTTGGCACGCGCCGTCTTGACGCAGTCGAGCTGCATGGCCTCGATCACGCTCGCACGCGTCATGCGCATGAGCAGCGCGGCCTGAACGCATCCAAGCGATATGGCCGGCAACGCAAGATAGCGTAAATGGCTGAACCAGCCCTCCGATAGCGGCGCATAGCCGGCCACCGGGAGCACACGCAGCGTGACGGCAAACAGCCACATAAGCATGAGCGCCATCAAAAAGCCGGGTATCGCCACGCCCAAAAGAGCAACGACACGCAAGACCGCGTCGGTGCGCGACCCATGTTTGAGGGCAGCGACGACGCCGCAAGGCAGTGCAATCAACAGCGCGATAAGCTGTGCCAGAAGCGCGAGCGATAGCGTGGGGCCAAAGTGCTCGGCGATCGCCTGCGTGACGGGCTGCCGCATAAAATACGAATCGCCCAGGTCGCCGGTAAGCACGCCGCCCATCCACTCAACGTAGCGCTGCGGCAGCGGCTCGTTAAGTCCCAGGCTATCGTTGACGCGCTCGATCTGGTCGGCCGAAGCCTCCATGCCGAGCATCGAAGAGGCCGGGTCACCCGGTGTGAGATAGATAATCAAAAACACGACAACCGAGATGATGAGCATCACCGGAACCATCGCGCCTATACGTTTGAGCGTGTACTTCAACATGCGAGGCGTCTATTTCCCCTCTGAACGTGGACAGGGCGTGGCGGCCACAGGGGACCAGACCCCTCCAGCCGCCACGCCATCTATTGCATTACTCCGGACGCTTGGCGTTCCAAATGATGGCCCCGTCGAGCACCTCGACGTCCTCGACGTCTGCCTGGGTGCCCGTGATGGAAGCGTAGTGGCAAAGCGGCTCGATGACGGCGATCTCATAGAGGCGCTCCTGAGCCTCGGCCCACTTCTTGGCCGCGGCGTCGGTGTCCTTGGCGGTGCGGGTCTCGGCCACGAGCTTGAGCGCCTTCTCGTCGGACAGGCCATAGAAGGCCTTGGAGACCGAGAGGGACTGGGCCGGGATGGGCTTGTAGTTGGTGGAGGCCACAAAGAGGTCCCACTGCTCGGGCTTGCTGGAGCGGATGTCCATAAAGGTCGCGAACTCGTAGCTGTCGACCTCGGCGGTGAAACCGGCCTTCTCGAGCTGTTCCTGCAGCGCGACGGTGGCGTTATACATATCCTTGTAGTCGGGGGTGGTCAGTAGCTTGACCGTTTCACCGGCATAGGAGGTCTTGGCCAGGGCCTTCTTGGCGGCCTTGGCGTCGGCCTGGTTAAAGTACTTCTTGCCCGCGTCGGTCGCCCACTGAGTGTTCTCGGGGTTGCCAAGGTTGGGATCGATGTTGAAGAGCTCCTTCTCGCCATAGGCGGCAAGAGCGGCCGCCTCGCAGTCGATAGCCATGAGGGCGCACTTGCGGATCTCCTCGTCGGCGAAAATGCCCTCGTTCATGTTGAGGAAGGCGGTCAGAACGCCGGCGTTATGAGTGTAGAGCTTGACGTCGTCGTTGCCGTCGAAGTCGTGGTAGTTCTCGGTGGGAATCTCGCCAGCGATATCGTACTCGCCGGTCTCAAACCCGCTCACGCGCGTGGAGGCCTCGGTCACGAACTGATAGTAGATGTCCTTGGTGGGCGCGGAGACCTTGCCGGTGTAGCCCGAAGCCTTGCCGTGGGCGGCGACATAGTCCTCGTAGCGGGTGAGATGGACGTACTGGTCCTGCTTCCACTCCACAAACTTGTAGGCACCGGTACCCACGTACTCGGTCACGCCGGTATCGCCCGCGGCCTCGATGACCTCGGAGGGGAAGATACCCGGATACTGGGAGTGGTTGCCCAGGATGATCAGAAAGTCGATGGCGGGCTCGGTCAGCGTGCAGGTGACCTCGTGGTCGCCCGAGGCGGCGAAGGTGGCACCGGGCAGCAGGCTCGCGGCGCGGTCGTTGACGGTGAGCCAGCGGTTCATCGAGGCCACGACGTCCTCGGAGCCAAACTCCTTGCCGTTGTGGAAGGTGACGCCCTCGCGCAGTTTGATGGTGTAGGTCAGGCCGTCGTCGGAGACCTCATAGCCCTTGGCCAGCACGGGCTGGGGCTCGTAGTCGCTATCGAGGCCAAAGAGCGGCTCGACGACGTTGCAGATGATGTCCATGGTCACAAGCGACGACGTGGTGTGCGGATCGAGACCGTCCGGGCTCGCCGGTAACGCGATCTGCAGCTCGTCGCGATACTCCACATCCTGGCCGGAGGCAGCGGCGCTACCGCTCTCGGCGCCCGAACCGCCGCAACCGGTGAGGCCGAGGCCCGCCATGACGCACAGGGCAGCGGAGCCGGTCAGAAAACCGCGACGGGAAACGCCCGCCTTGAAAAGGTCGTTGTTCATTGAGTTCCTTTCGTGTCTGAACAAACGGATAGAATCTGCCGGGACGGCAGAAATCCCCGCCCCGGCAGCTATGCGAAGCCAATCGGCGCCCTGCGGTGCATCCGGACACCAACCGGCATGACAACAGAGAAATCCCTATTGCGTGGATAGGAACACCCGGCGGCGCAGCTTGGCGCAGGTGCGGCTAAATCGTCTCGAGGAAGGCCTCGATGCGGGTCTGGAGCTGGCCGGCATCCTCGCCGGCATAATCCGTGGTGATATGCATAAACGGAATGCCCGCCTCCTCGGCGGCCTTCTCCACGGCAAACGACTCCATCTCGTAGAGCGTGCAGAACTGCAGGGCCACGTCGACGATGCCGTCTGCATGCAGGTCGCGCGCCATCTGGACAATGTCCTTCATGCGCTGGTCGTTGGGCGTGAAGACGGCGCAGTTGATCTTGAAGTAGCGCTCGGCGATGGCGTCGAGCATCTCGTCGACCGTCTCGCCGGACTCGTCGACCAGGTCCTTGTAGTAGCGCGAACCCGTGCAGGACTCCTCGCCCACCACGACGCCGCCGGCCTTCTCGATGAGGTTGAACAGCTTCCAGTTGGGCACGGCCATGGGCGTGCCGGTGTACAGGATGCGCTTGGTCCCCTTGGGCGCCACGCCCTCGCCGGTCTCAACACGCTGCTCGCACTCAGCCGCCATATCGTTAATGGCTCCGGTCAGACGCGGCGTGTCGTCCATAAAGGCTGCCTGCACGGTCAGCAGGCTATCGAGACCGCTGATAGGCGCCGGGTCGGCAGCGCGGGTCGCAGCCAGACGCTGCAGGGCGCGACGCTTCTCATTGACGGCGTGGATGGCGGCCTTCAGACGCTCGGGCGTAATCTTGACGCCACACTCTTCCTCGATCTTGGCGGCGAGCTTCTTGACCTCGGCCTTCCAGGTCACGAGCGTCGACTCGTCGTGTAGGTTGGGAATATCCATGACGTACATGTTCTTTTGCGTGGCAAAGAACTCGTAGGCCTTCTTCTTGCCATCGCAGGTGTTCTCGCCCACCACCAGGTCGCTCGACTCGATGTAGGGGCAGACCTCGCCCAGCTTAAAGCCGGCAAAGCTCTTAATGAGCGGGCAGGTGTTGCGCGGCAAGTGCTCCTCGACCTTGTCCGTTGCCCAATCGGCACCCGAGCACAGGCCCACGGGAATGCCGTCACAGGCAAGTACGATCTCCTCGGGCACGTAGACGCAGAAGCTGCCCACGATCTTGGTGGCCTCGCCGGCCTCCTTCTTGTCGAGCATCTCCTTAATACGGCCGCTGTGGATGTTGGTGGCGACAAATCCAGGTAGGACGTGGACTTGGGGCGATTGTTCTGCGTCAGGAACATATCGCCGTACATCTGGCCCACGGCGCCCAGCAGCATGTCGTGGTCGGCAAGATTCATGCCGAGGCTCTCCCACATCGGATGGAAATCAAATTCTTCAGCCATGACGGTTCCCCTCTCGAACCAAAAATGAATAGCTACGGTATTGCTGCACGGTGGGTGGCGAAAACCCAGCCGCGCCTAAACCCGGAATTTTGGGGAACCTGCTTTGCAGCTGATTATTTAGTTGTGCGTCGTCTCTCCCGGAGCCGTGAACATACCTGCTCATATGCGGCTCCGAGCCATGTATAGGGCGCGCGCGGCAACGCGGCGAATGTATGTCGTCTGCGGCATATGCGCACCCTCCTTTACAAGTTAAGGTCAACTATATCAACGGTCGTCGACCATGCGAACACCGTTGACATTCGTACGACAGCGTCGTGTGCCGTCGTTTAATAAATAATTATCTATGTTGATAAGAGTTTTTCATCCATCATTCGACGAACGGCAAGACAAAGCCGCCGAGGCTTATATCCCCGACGGCATTACCCGGCGCTATCGACAAACCAAATGGATCCTGCTGGCATCAAAATGCATGCGCAGCGTCTCGCCTGCTTGCGGCAGCTCGTCGACAGGCACGCCCACCTTGTTGACCTTCCACTGCAGACGTGTGGGCGCATCGACGCGCGGCACGTCCAGCAGCACCAGCCGCTCAAAGCGCGAATCGCTCACACGGGCCACGTGCAAATCATAGCTGTTGCGGCCCCGCTCCGCGCGATTGTCAACATGGAAGTAGCTTGCGCGAATGCCCAGGTACGCCACATCATCGGGAACCTCGCGACCCACGTTAAAGGTCATGCCCCAGTCGAGGGCCTCGACTTCTTCGTCGCCAATCTTGCGCGCGCGGCTCGTATTCTTGCAGCCCGTCAGGCGCAGCGCCGCCAGCGTCTGCGGACGGCGAACCACGTCCTCGACGGAGCCGATCTCCTCAACATGCCCGTCGTGCATCACGCAGATACGCTGGCACAGGCGGCACGCTTCGTCGATGTCGTGGCTCACGTAGAGGACGGTGCGGTTACAGACGTCGAACAGGTCGAGCATGTTCTGCTCGAGTGCGCTCTTAAGATAGGAATCGAGCGCGCTCATGGGCTCGTCGAACATAAAGATACCCGGGTGCGCCGCCACCATGCGCGCGAGCGCCACGCGCTGCTGCTGGCCGCCCGAGAGGCGCGCGGGGTAGCGGTCGGCAAAATCGGCCAGGCCGAAAATGCCCAGGTAGCGCTCTGCAAGTTTTTTACGCGCCGCGGCGTCGCCCGCATCCTCAACGCCGGCGCATACGTTATCGGCCACCGTCATGTTGGGAAACAGCTGATAGTTTTGGAACAACAGGGCGCATTTTCGCTCCTGGGGCGACAGGTCGATGCCCGCCGCCGAGTCAAAAAAGGTCACGCCGTTGACGGCGATCTTGCCCTCGTCGGGCGTCTCCACGCCAGCGATGCAGCGCAGCGTACAGCTCTTGCCGCAACCCGAGGCGCCCAGCAGCGCCACGCGCTCCTCGCCGGCCTCAAGCTGCATGTCGAGCATAAACCCGGGATAACGTTTCTTAATATCCAAAACGAGCGACATAGCTTATCGACCTCCCTGCGGCACCGCATCATCGCGCATAAGCTCGACCAGCGCCTCGCGATCGATACGCAGGGCATCGCCGCCCGCCGGGTCGAGCGAATCGCCCTGCCCGACGAGCTCCTTGGCCTGCTTGCGCTCCGCACGGGAGAGACCGCGCTCGCGATACTTTTGCGAATGCGCCGTGTACATGTTGATGAATAGAATGACCAGGAAGCTGAACACAATTACGACCACGACCCAAAAGAGGGCCACCGACGTATTGCCGCCCATCCACTCAAAATAGATGGCGATGGGAATGGTCTGCGTAATACCGGCGTAGTTGCCCGCAAAGAACAGGGTGCAGCCAAACTCGCCCATTGCGCGGGCAAAGGCGAGCACCGTGCCGGCGGCAATCGAGGGCCAGCCAAGCGGCATCATAAGCTTGGTAAAGATGCGACGCTCGGACCAGCCCAGCGTGCGCGCCGCATCGAGCATCTGTGTGTCGAGGCTCTCGAAGGCTCCGAGCGCCGTACGATAGACGAGCGGGAACGACACCACCACGGCAGAGATCACCGCCGCCGGCCACGTAAAGACAATCGAGATGCCGTGAGCGATCAGCCACTGGCCCACCCCGGTCGAGCGGCCAAACAGCATGAGGAGCAGAAAGCCGCAGACCGTGGGCGGCAGCACCATAGGAATCGTAAAAACCGAATCGAACAAGCCCTTGATGCGGCTCGAGGTACCCATAGTCTTCCACGCGGCGAACAGGCCCAGCGCAAAGGAGATCAGCAGGGCAAGGCCGCTCGTTTTTATGGACACCCAAAACGGGCGATAGTCGATGCCGCCCAATAAGGAAGCCAGAGAGGTCAAGGGCCCCTGCTCATCCCGCAACACGACAGACGATGCTTCTACCATTTGAGCGCTATCAAGCCAACGCGCGCCGCCTTTGGCATCACCCGAGGCTGATGCAATCACCACATAGCGGTCCCCATCCGCACCGCGCTCGTCAAAGCCATAGGTATACCCGCCGGCATCAAACGTTGTTTCCGCCGTGACATACCAAGGAAGATCCACGTCCCCTAGCTGCGCACCTCCCATGCAGTTTGCGCTGTCGAGCTTACAGACGAGGGCCTTGAGACCCGATACGCACTCGTTGTCCTGCGGATCCAATCCATACTTCTCGACCGCCTTGGGCGATATCCACACAACAACGCGATCGGCAGCAGGCGCCACTACAAGGTCCACGTCCTCGTCAACGGGAAACCGGTAGCCCTCAGGCTGGCCCTCCATGGCACGAGCGGTCCCCTTGGCCAACCGCTCAAAACCCTCGATCCCATAGGAAAGCCCATGAGCGGTCGCAGCAGCCTGGGCCCCGTCCTCAGCGTCCCCAGCAAACGCAAATCCCGGCACCCAGCAAAGCACGAAGGTCAAAGCACAGGCGACAAGCATGCGGAATCTATTAAGCACGAAAAGCTCCAAGCGAATACAAGGACGGAGTGAAACACAAGGCGATGGAATTATCGCGCCAAGCCGCACTACGCGGAAAGCTCAAAGCCGTACTTGGCCCAAATCTTCTGAGCCTTCTTGTTGGTCAGGCAGAAGTCGATGAACGCCTTGGCCTCGTCGGCGTGCTCGGAGCTCTCGGCAACGGCACCCGGATACACGATGGGCTTGTGCGAATCCTCGGGGCATACGAAGGCCTCCTCGATGCCGTCGTAGCGGAAGATATCGGAGCTGTAGACAAAACCGGCCACGCAGTCGCCCGTAGAGACATAGGCGGCGGCGGTACCAACTTTGTCGGCCAGGGCCACCTTGTCGGCAATCTCGGGCGCATACTCGCCGTCATCGCCCTCGGTGCCGGTATAAAGGCCCACGGAAGCCAGCGCCTGGTTGGCGTACTTGCCGGCGGGGACGGTCTTGGCGTCGCCAATGGCGATCTTGCCGTCCAGATTCGCGACGTCGGCGATGGCCTCGATCTTGGTGTCGGAGCCCTCAGCGCGAATAATCACGAGGTCGTTGACGAACATGTCCTCACGCGTATCAGCGTCGACGAGCTCGGCGGTCTCAGCGTCATCCATGGTGCCCTTGGAAGCGGTGATGAGCACGTCGACGGCGGCACCGGCGCGCATCTGCTCGACAAGGTCGCCGGAGGCCTTAAACTGCGTATCGGCAAAGGTGGTGCCGGTCTGGTCGGTGTAGAGCTCCTGGACCTCGGGAAGGGCCTTCTCGAGGGAGTTAGCAGCAAAGACCTGCAGCTCGACAGCTTTCTTGGAAGATGCCTTAGCAGAACCGGCATCGGATCCGGCCGGCTCGGACGTCTTGCTGCCCGAGCAGCCGGCAAGACCAAGGCCGGCAGCGGCGACAGCAGAAAGCGAGACGAATCCGCGGCGAGAAACCATATCGAACATATTCAACCCTTTCGGACCTTGTGCCCGGGTACCCCACCGCGGGCTTTAATCTGCAACCAGATTATACTTCTGCGCGAATAATGATAGTGAGAAATTATTCTCGCCAGAGAATATAGTTTCGAGTTAGCGTGCGCCTCGGCGTCGCTTCGGCGGAAAACAAAGGCGGAGCGGCCCGTAAGGTCGCTCCGCCGCAGGTAGTGCGCTTATTTGGCGTGTCCGCCGCCCGCCGTCATCTGGGCCGCATGTTCCAGCTGGTCCGCTATGGCCTCCCAGCTTTCGCGGGCGGCCTTCGTGGAACCGGGAAAGTTTACGACAAGTGTATGACCTCGTTGCATGCAAATAGCGCGCGAGAGCATGGCGCGGCGCGTCTTGGTCATGGAGTATGCGCGAATCGCCTCTGCAATACCCGGCACATCGCGGTCGCAGACGGCACGCGTCGCCTCGGGCGTCACATCGCGCATCGAAAGCCCCGTACCGCCGCAGGTGAGCACGACGTTGGCGTGGCACTCATCGGCGGCTTCCACAACGGCATCACCAATCTCGCTGACGTCGTCGCGCACGACCACATGTGAGGCGACCGTCCAGCCCTGTGCCTCGATAAGCTCCTCGAGCGCGGCTCCAGCCTCGTCCTGGGCAAGGTCGCGCGCGTCCGAGCACGTCACGATCGAAATCTTCAACTCCATAGCATTCCTCCTACAACACGGCGCCCTCGGGCAGGTCGACGCGAACAACGTCCACGACATCTCCCGCCTTGAGCTCGCACGGTCCCTCGTCAATACGCAGCAGGCAGTTGGCCCGCTGCATCGTGCCGAGCAGCGCCGAATTCTGCGTCTTGGCCTCGGTCACCAACAGCTCACCGGTCTCGGGGTCGCGCAAAACCGTGGCGCGATCGAAGAAGCGTCGATCCTGGCGCTTCTTCACGCCGTGCGTCAATATCGCCTGCTGCACGGGACGCGTACCCTCGGCAAAGCCGCGCATCTTGCGGATCGCCGGGCGCGCGAGCATCTCAAAGCCCACATACGCCGCCGCTGGATTGCCCGAAAGCCCCAGGTAGGGCTTGCCGCCGAGCAAACCAAACGTGATGGCCTTGCCGGGGCGCATCGAGATGCGATCGAAGAGCACCTCGCCCTCGCGCCGGACGAGCGCCGTCACATAGTCGTAATCGCCCGCCGAGGCGCCACCGCTCGTAATGACAAAATCGCACTCCCGCACGGCGCGATGCACAAGCTCGGCAATCGCCTGCTCATCATCGGGCGCAATGCCGTAGAACACGGGCTCGGCGCCGGCATCGAGTGCCTCGGCCATCAACGCCGAAGAGTTGGAATCACGAATCTGACCGCGCGCCGGCAGTTCACCCGGCGCGACCAGCTCCGTGCCCAGCGAGATGATGCCCACACGTGGGGCAGCGTGCACCTTCACGCTCGCGTATCCGGCGCTTGCCAGCAAGCCGGCGCCCGCCGGAGCCACGACCTCGCCGGCGCGCATCACGACGTCGCCGGCATGGGCCTCCTCGGCGGCAGAGCGAACGTTCTCCCCCACCTTGGCAGGCATCGAGAAGCTCACGTGCGAGCCCTCGTTGCCATCGCCGTCAAGCACCTCGACGATCTCGTATTTCACTACGGCGTCGGCACCCTCGGGCACCGGCGCGCCTGTCATAATGCGGACCGTCTCGCCCGCGCCGATTGTGCCCTCAAACACATGGCCCGCGGCCTCGTGTCCTACGACAGAGAGCGTCACGGGCGTCTCACCAGACGCCTGCGCCAAGTCCGCCGAGCGCACGGCATATCCGTCCATAGCGCTGTTGTCAAACGGCGAAATGTCGATATCGGCCACAGCATCCTCGGCCAAGGGAAAACCAGCCGCCTGCCACACGGGAATCTCTACGAGATTGGTCGGAGCAACGTGCGACAGAACAATCGACAGCGCGTCCTCCAGCGGAATGAGTTTCTCTGCCATATGCACCTCTTAATGCCACGGCGCACAACAGGAGCGCCGATTCTTTATGCTTGTCTCAGTATAATCCCCCGTCGCACGACCGCGACTCGGCCTGTACCCGCAAATACACCTGTCGGTTGCAGGCCGCGAAACAGAATGGAAACCAACCCACCGGCTCGTCGCGTTTACCGCGTTCTATAATGCTTGCGTTGCAACCTAAAAGAGGAACGTATGGCTCATAACGACAAACCCGAAAGCGCAAACGAGGCTCAGGATCATTCCCAGCCGCTCGACGACGGCGGCTTTTTCTCCCTGAACGACGTTATCATGGCAGGCAGGCATCAGCTCACCCGCTCCGAGCAGCTCTTGGCTGCCGACACGCGCCGCAACGCCCGCAACCTACTCGCGAGCGCCAAGTTGCTCGTACTCGTCGTCATCGTCTCGCTCGCCATGGGCGTCGCCGCTTGGGCGTTTTTGGCCTCGTTGAATATCGCCACCGACTATCGCGAACACCATGCGTGGATTTACGCACTGCTTCCCGTTGTGGGCGTTGCCACCGCATGGGTGTACAAAAACCACGGTCTTGCCGCCAAACGCGGTAACAACCTGGTCATCGACTCCGCTCTGGGCACACGCCTCATCCATATGCGCATGGCCGTCCTCACCTTCGTCTGCTCCACGCTCACGCACCTAACGGGCGGATCGGCCGGTCGCGAGGGAGCTGCGGTGCAGATTGGCGGCACCATCGCCAGCAACATCTCGAGCCTCGCCCACCTCAAAAAGCATGATCACCACGACCTCATGCTCGCCGGCATCTCGTCGGCCTTTGGCGCCGTATTCGGCTCGCCCCTTGCCGGAGCTTTCTTTGGCATGGAGATGTGCTTTATCGGCAAGATCGACTACACCGCGGGCATCTACTGCTTAGTCGCCTCGTTTACCGGCTACTTCACATCACTCGCCCTGGGTACCGAGTACGAGGCGAATGTCATCGTCAGCGTTCCCGCCATGACGCCCAAGACAGTCGTCATCGTTGTTATCAGCGCCATCATCTTCGGTCTGGCGGCACGCCTCTTTGCCTGGTCGGTTCGAACCGTCAAGAGCCTGTACGGTCGCTTTATCACCAATTACCTCGTTCGCGCACTTATAGGCGCACTCGTGGTTTTGGCCGCCTATGCCCTCCTCGACGCTTGGGACTACGCCGGCCTTTCCACGTGGCTTTCCGGCGCTGGATTTGCCGGCAACACCACTCTGGCGGACGCAGCCATCAAGTTGGTCGTCACAGCGCTCACCCTGGGCGCCGGCTTCCAAGGCGGCGAGGTCACGCCCCTGTTTGGTATCGGTGCGGCGCTCGGCGGCTGGATCGGTTGCCTCGTCGGAATCGATCCCAGCTTTCTGGCAGCGCTGGGCATGCTCGGCGTGTTCTGCGCCGGCCTCAACGTGCCCATCACCACCTGTATGATGGCCATCGACCTGTTCCACGGCACGGCAGCCGGGTTCTTTGTCATCGTGGCCTTTATCAGCTACCTAACCGCCGGACACCGCGGCGTGTACCCCGCCCAGCGCATCATCTCGCCCAAGCGCCGTTCGCTTATTGTGGATGAGGGCGGTACGGTAGCGGATGCTATCGAGCGCCACAACGACCTGATAGAGTAGACGTTAGTATTCGCCGTGCAGCCACAATCGGGGGCAATTCGACCTGAGCGCGACCGCACCGTCACGTCATACGCCGGGAGTCGTTCCATGCACGCAACTGATTTTGGTCGCACGCTCATCATCGCCAACCCAGCCGCCCAGTCGGGTGCGGCGCGCGAAGTTGCCGAGCGCCTGCAGCGCTTTTTGGACATGACCGCGAGCGCATCCCAGTTTGATCTGGTGCTGACCGAGCGTATGGGACACGCCAAGGAGCTGGCCGCGCAGGCCCAGGGCTATCGCACCGTTATCGCCCTTGGCGGCGACGGCGTGATTCACGAGGTCGTCAACGGGCTTATGACACAGGATGAGGCGGTCCGGCCCGCTCTTGCCGTCCTGCCCGTAGGCTCCGGCAACGATTTTGCCCAAACGCTCGGTATCGATGATTTCTCCGGTAAGGATTTTGGCGCGCTGCTCACCTACGAGCTGCAGCGTCAGGACATCGGGCGCATTCGCTCGTGGAGCCCTGCGAGCGGCAACGGCGAGGCTGCCGTTGAGTACTACGACCAGACGCTTTCGGTCGGCATCGATGCCGCCATCGGCCTGGGCACCACCGAGCTGCGCAAAAAGACGGGCCTCGCCGGCGCTCCGCTCTACACTCTTTCGGGACTTGAGCAGTTTGGCCTGCGCTATCGCAACTACCCCATGACCGTCAGCTTTGACGGCGCGCCCGCCGAGCGCGTAAAGGCGATTATCATGGCGATTCAGCTGGGTCCCACCTATGGTTCGGGCTATCGCATCTGCCCCGACGCCGACCCGTGCGACGGCATACTCGACGTCTGCTACGCCTGCGGTCCCGTCCCCCGTGCGATCGCCCTACCCATGTTTCTTTCGGCCAAGGACGGCCACCATACCAAGCTGCCGCCGGTTCGCATGCGCCGCTGTCGCCATGCCGAGCTCACGTTCGAGGAGCCCGACTACCCCATCCAGGCCGACGGCGAGCCCGTTGTCGCCTCGCGCATCGAGGTCGACGTCCTCGGCGGAGCCCTCCACGTCTGGCGCCCCACCCACTAGTCATCCCTAAGTTGCGGTGAAATAGGGACTGTTTATGCAGCTAAAACCGCAAAACAGTCTCTATTTCACCGCAACTTATGAGGAGGCTATTCGTCGCTGCCCGGTTTGCGACGGTTGGCCTTTTTAATGGCGTTGAAGTGCTTGTCATTGAGCCTGCGCTGGCGCGATCGCTGCGGCACCTCGGTCTTTACGCGTCGGCGCGGTGGACGCCCGCGACGCTCAAGCTCAGCGCGCAGCTTACGCAGGCAGCTGCTACGGTTTTGGAACTGACTGCGGCTCTCGCGCGCCGTCACGGTAATCCCCGTGGGCCCATGTTTCATGCGCACCGCCGAGTCCGTCGTGTTCACGCCCTGTCCGCCCGGACCCGTCGCGCGAAACACCTGCACCTCGCAATCGCGTGCCAACTCCTCGACCGACATCTCGGCATAGCGCGCATACTCGCGCCATCCCATCTTGTTCTCATCCATATCAACACCTCCCCTCATACAAAAAATGTGACAAAGGGACAGTCCCTTTGTCACATCGCATACCAATCGCTTGTGTTGCGCACCTAGGCGAACGTGATCTCGCCGTTCTCGCAGTCCATTTCGGCGATACGGGCAAGGCTCTCAACGCGGAAGCCGCGCTCGCGGAGCTTATCGCCACCGCCCTGGAAGCCCTTCTCAACGGCGATGCCAATGCCGGCAACCTCGGCGCCCGCAGCCTCACAGATCTTAATAAGGCCCTCAAGCGCGCAACCGTTGGCCAAAAAGTCGTCGATAATCAGGACCTTATCGCCCTCGGACAGGAAGCGCTTGCCAACGATAACCGGGTACTCCTTCTGCTTGGTAAAGGAATAGATGGTCGTGGCATACTGCTCGCCGTCAAGGTTGATGGACTGGGCCTTCTTGGCAAAGACCACCGGCGCGCCGCCAAAATGCTGAGCTGCAATGCAGGCCATACCAATGCCCGAAGCCTCGATCGTCAGGATCTTGTTGATCTCGACACCCTCGAACAGACGGGCCCACTCGGCACCCATGTGGTCGAACAGCTCAACGTCGCACTGGTGGTTGAGGAAGGCATCAACCTTAAGGACGTTACCGGCCTTTACGATGCCGTCATGGCGAATACGATCCTCAAGCTCCTGCATGGCGCAACCCCTTCTCGCGGCAACGATACCGCGCGATTAATAAACGTTGTTCGATAGTCTACCACGGACCGACCCCCGCCCGCCCCACAAGCCACATCGCACCATAAAGCTGCAAGACCAGTAGATAGGCCCGATTCGTGGCAAGCCTGCCACCACAAGCTAATGGCGGGCGCGCATCCTCACCAAACGCACCATGGCGAGCGCAAAGCCCACAGCGGCCACAGCCATGAGCACGTAGAACACCGAGCGAAAACCAAACAAGAATACATCCGGACGGCCTGCAACGAAACTGGTCACGGCCTCGCCCATCGCCACGCTCATCTGCCCATACAGGATATTCGACGCCACCGTAATGCCGAGTGCCATGCCGGCATAGCGCGCCAAACTGCCCAAGCTGCCCGCAAAACCGAGCGCCTCGCGCGGGGCCGAGCCCATATACAGCGAGTTATTGGGGCTCTGGAAAATCGACGTGCCGCACGACATAAATGCGACGCAGCACACGATTACAGGGATAGAAGAGCGCTCGTCGAGCGTGCTTACCGCAAAGAGACCGCACACGTACACGCCCAGGCCAACCGCCGTAGGACCCTCGCAGCCAACACGGTCCGAAACCGTACCCGATAGCGGACCGATAAAGGCATTCACCATCGGTAGTGCCAAAAAGAGCAGTCCGGAGATGTCAGAACCAAACCCATGCGCATCCTGAAAATAGAACGGCAGAATAAACTCGGATGCGCCAATGCCAACGAACACGATGAGCATGCAGGCAAGGTTGATGGCGAAGGCCGAATTTGCAAAGCAGCGACGCGCGGCCTCCGCCAGCGACATGGGGCGCTCGCCGGCCTCCGGCTTAACATGCGGCAGCGTGTAAAGCCCCACGATAAACGAGATGACGCCAATGGGCAGGTTGATGAGGAAGATGCTCTCCCAAGGAAAGCTTGCCACCAGCATACCGCCGAGCACGGGACCACACATCATGCCGAGGGCCACGAAGGTCGCGAGAATACCCATAGCACGACCGCGCTCGCGCGCCGGAAACGATTCGGTGATGATACCCATGTTGTTGGCCATGGCCGCCGCGCAACCGACGCCCTGAACAATGCGTGCCAGGATAAGAACCTCGAGCGAGGCCGAAAGGCCGCACAGCAGCGAGCCAACCGTAAAGACGATGACGCCCAGCTGGAACACATTCACCTTGCCGCGCACGTCGCCCAGGCGGCCAAACGGCAACATAGCCACGCACGTCGCAAGCAAATACACCGAGCTCACCAGCTGAATGCGATCGAGGCCCACGCCCAGCTCCTTTTGCATCACGGGCAGTGCCACGGTCACGACGGTCGAATCCAGGCACGCCATAAACGTCATGATGAGCACGGTAAACAGAATCGCCCATTTATTCTTGCCATGGGTGTCGCCCTCTAGGGCAATGCGCTCGCGGTGCAGCTGCTCTGCGGTTTTCTCCATATCCATCCTTTCGAGTGGCGCAACGCAAAAACGGGGCCCCAATCGCCTGCAAACAGTCGCGATTGGGGTCCCGCCTACGGAATCGGAACGAAAGATCGCCGAAGCTTTCTGCCAGCATCGGCGCCTTATGCGAACGCTAGCCTAGCACTGCTCGAGTGCCTGCTCAAGGTCGGCAATCAGGTCGGCCGTGTCCTCGAGGCCGCACGACAGGCGCACCATGTCGGCGGAGATGCCGCAGGCGATGAGCTCCTCGTCGTTCATCTGGCGATGTGTGGCATTAGCGGGATGCAGGCAGCAAGTGCGGGCGTCGGCCACGTGCGTGGCGATCTGGGCGAGCTTGAGGCTCTTCATAAAGGTCTCGGCCGCCGCGCGACCACCGTTAAAGCCAAAGCTCACAACGCCGCAGGTACCGTTGGGCATGTACTTCTGAGCCAGGTCATAGTACTTGTCGCCCTCCAGACCCGGATAGCTCACGAAGCGCACCTTGGGATGGCTCTGCAGGAACTTGGCAACGGCCAGGCCGTTCTCGCAATGACGCGGCATGCGCACATGCAGGCTCTCGAGCGAGCTGTTCAGGAAGAAGGCCGCCTGAGGGTTCTGCATGGGGCCGAGGTCACGCATGAGCTGCGCGGTGGCCTTGGTAATGAAGGCGCCCTCGCGACCGAACTTCTCGGCATACGTCACGCCGTGGTAGCTCTCGTCGGGCGTGGTGAGACCCGGGAACTTGTCCGCATGGGCCATCCAGTCAAACTGGCCGTGATCGACGATCACGCCACCCAGGTAGGCAGCATGTCCATCCATATACTTGGTGGTGGAGTGCGTAACGATGTCAGCGCCCCACTCAAAGGGACGGCACATCACGGGCGTCGGGAAGGTGTTGTCGACCATCAGCGGTACGCCGTGGTCGTGCGCGGCCTTGGCAAAGCGCTCGATATCGAGTACGGCAAGGGCGGGGTTTGCGATCGTCTCGCCAAAGACGAGCTTGGTGTTGGGCTGGAAGGCTGCCTCGAGCTCCTCATCGGTGCAGTCGGGGGCAACGAACGTGCAGGTCAAGCCCATACGACCCATGGTGTGAGCCAGCAGGTTGTAGGTACCGCCGTAGATGGCAGAGCTTGCGACCACGTGATCGCCGGCGCCGGCAACGTTAAAGATCGCGAGGAAGTTCGCAGCCATGCCCGAGCTCGTGAGCATCGCTGCGGTGCCGCCCTCCATCTCGCAGATCTTGGCGGCAACCAAATCGCACGTGGGGTTCTGCAGACGGCTGTAGAAATAGCCCGACTCCTCCAGGTCAAACAGCTTGCCCATGTGCTCCGACGTGTCGTACTTCCACGTGGTGGACTGGTAGATGGGCACCTGGCGCGGCTCCGCATCTCCCGGGTGATACCCGCCCTGAACACACGTCGTACCGATGGTCTGCTCGCTCATATCCAACTCCCTTACTTGGGTTTTGTTTTTATTCGGTTCACGATACCGCTACCCTGCACCCCTCTCAACCCATCCCCAAGGTAGGTTATGGGACAAATTGATCCGTGGCATTTATCTCAAGCCTTGGGCATTTGCTCGATAGATAAAAATGAGGCATCCATGAAGCTCTCGATGATTACACGCACCGTCACGGGTACCATAGGCGGGTACACCATGACCAAGGAGACAACGATGAAGCAAATCGATACGGCCCAGCTCGACATCACCGCCTGTCAGGCTCAGGCTGCCGAATACCACGCCCGTGGCTTTAACTGCGCCCAGGCCGTCGCCTGCACGCTCGCGCCCGCCGTCGGGCTCGACCCCCAGGTCGCCTTTACCCTCACCGAGGGCTTTGGCGCCGGCATGGGCGGCATGACCGAAACCTGCGGCGCCATCTCGGGCGCCGTGGCCATCATGGGCTTCGTGATGAGCGACGGCATGGAAAACCCCAAGACCAAGGGCCAGACCTACAAGCTGTCGCGCGAAATCGCCAAGCGTTTTGGCGAGAAGAACACGACGACCGTCTGCGGCACGCTCAAGGGCGTCGGATCGGATAAGGGTCCGCTCCGCAGCTGCCCCGGCTGCATCGACGATGCCGTCGAGATCGCCTGCGATATGCTAAAGCAGCTCGCCGAGTAAACGGCAGCAACAGAAAACGACGGCCGGCGCGCTTGGGATTCATCCAAAAGCACGCCGGCCGTCGTCGTTAGAACTCCGCAAACTCGGGAGCGCCGACCTCAATCTCCTCGCGCCCCGCCATAAGCTCGCGCATCTTGGCGCAAAATGGCTCATGCTCCCCCGCCTTAAACACCAAGTGAAGTGTCACGGCATCCGCGTAATCGGTATCCAAGACCTTGGCGCCCGAATCCTGCGCCAAACGAAGCACCCGGTCATACTGCGGATAGGCCACGTGCACGTCAACCGGCACGACACTCGTCATCTCGACGATCTGCCCGGCCTCCTGAGCCGCGGCCACCGCCGCCTGCGTCGCCGCGGTATAGGCGCGCACCAAGCCACCAGGCCCCAACAGCGTGCCACCAAAATAGCGCGTCACCACGCAGCAAACATTTTTGAGCCCCGCACCGCGCAGCACCTCGAGCGTCGGCATACCACTCGTGCGGCTCGGCTCACCATCATCGCTCTGGCGCTCGCGCCCATCGACCAAAATCCACGCGGGAACATTGTGTCGAGCGTCGTAATGACGCTTGCGAACCATCTCGATAAAGGCATTCGCCTCATCCTCGAACTCAATATGGACCAGCTGGGCAATAAACCGGCTCTTGCGGTCCACAAACTCGCCCGAAGCCTCAATATTCGATTGCAGAGTAAAATAGCTGTCCAACAAAGCCCCTCAAACACAAGCAAAGCAACAAACAGCCTCAATAATACGGCAAAGACAGCACCGTTGCCCTCGCCAACAAGAGCGGAAACGCCAATGATGCCGTCATCAACAGCGAGAACCCGTCAGCGCGAGCAAGGTGCCTTGAAAGACGAGAATGCAACAGAAATGAGGCTGCCGATGACCAGGCAAAAACAGACACTATGACCCAATCCGAGGGCACGGAAACGACAGGAGCCCCCGCTCGTG